>PJEL010000059.1_pt1 | contig 112854 bp, 81 predicted proteins | sample 1853271 | NCBI WGS metagenome assembly PJEL01 (sample SAMN08108733, study PRJNA415343) | Invertebrate metagenome, whole genome shotgun sequencing project. | host: Globobulimina | place: Sweden: Gullmar Fjord | collected 2015-08 | reverse complement strand
TCGGATGGGTTTGGACGGCTGTAGTGGACGTCGTGCGAGCCCGCAGGCATCCGGTCGGAATGGGCTGCGCGCCCCTTCAACCCGCGGCAAAGAGGCTCCGCCCCTCTGCACTCCCGGCATGTGATCAGATCAGTTAGCGAATAGGTATGTCGTGGAGTCGGACAGTCCGGAAGCTGTGTATCGGCGCGAGCCTGACGCTCGGTGCATGCCACCGTTGCGATCCCACAGAGGTCGACTACATGCCCCAGGTCAGGGATGACTGGGCGGTGTCGACGCCCAAAGAACAGGGCCTGGATCCGGCCTTGGTCGACAAGCTCTACTGCGATGCGAACAAGCGAGAGACGCTCCTCGGGCTGCTGGTGGTCAAGAACGGCAAGCTGGTCGCCGAGTCCTACTACGACAAAGGCGCGATCGATGAGATGGGAAACCGTCAATCGGTGACAAAGAGCTTCACCTCGGCGCTCGTCGGGATCGCCATCGACCGCGGCTGTCTGAAGGGGGCGGACCAGAAGATGCTGGACTTCTTCCCCGAATCCGTGGAGCGAATCAAGGACCCGAGAAAGAAAGAGATCACCATCGAGCAGATGCTGAAGATGCGCGCCGGCTATCCCTGGGAAGAGTCCGACGAGGCCCTGTGGACCGCGCTGTGGTCGGGGAACCTCGTGCCGCTGGTCGCCGACGTGCCGCTCATCAACGATCCCGGAGCGGACTACCACTACAGCAACCTGACCTCCCACTGGCTCGGGGTCGTCGTGGCCCGGGCCTGCGAGACGGATCTGAAGTCATTCGGCCAAGAGCACCTTTTCTCGCCGATGAACGCCGAGGTTGGCGAGTGGACTACCGACCGAGACGGATACCACATCGGCTCTGGGGAGATTCGGATCACCGCCCGCGACATGGCGAAGTTCGGCCAGCTCTATCTCGACGACGGCGTCTATGGCGGGAACCGGATCCTATCCGCCGATTGGGTCCGACGTTCCTTGCGATCCTACACAAAGGGCGCCGGCGAAAATCATCCAGGCCCGCTCCGCGACTACGGGTATGGCTACCAGTGGTGGTCGGCCCGCGCTGGCGAGCACGAGGTCGACTTCGCGTGGGGACACGGCGGGAGCTTCCTCTTCCTGGTCGAGGCGCTCGACTTGGCGGTGGTGGTGACGGGGGACCCGTTCTATGGCGACCACACGGGTAAATCCTGGCGAAATGAGAAGGCGCACCTCAAGATGGTGGCCAAGTTCGTGCAGTCTCTCCCCAAGGAATGAGCGTGGATCTCAGCCCCCGGAGGGCACGGGGTCGGTGCGCAGAATCAGGTGCGGGAAGAGCACCCGCGGCCTCCCGTCCTCCTTGTCGTGGGGGTCCTCGATCAAGGCCTCGGCGAGCCTGAAGTACTTGACGACGCTCATGTCGGCGGTGACGTGGATGAAGGCCGTCTCCACGTCTGGATACCGATCCTTGAGCTGGCAGGCCAAGACGGTCACCCCGCTGGCATCCATCGCATCGGCCGCGCCGAGCTGCGTTTGAAGTCGGAAGCCCTCTGGGAGCGGCGTCGCGCGGAGCTCCAGGAGCTCCTGCTCTCCCGCGGGAGGTGGCGCTCGTTCGTCTTCGAACGCGGCTTCGAGGTCGACAATCGCCCCCGCATAGGTCGGGTGGGCGGCAAAGGCGACGGTCGTGATTCCCGCACTCCTGCACGCGGTCAAGATGGGCAGAAGCTCGGAGAATCGGGTCGCGGCATCCGCCTCGATGACGGCGCGGGTGTGGTTGCCCTTGGCCGCGAACACCGCTGATGCCAGCTGGGATTCGCTCACGACCTTGTCTTGGACTCGGACCTGATCGCCCACCGAGATCATCAACCCCGGCGAGTGTTGGCGGAAGGTTTTCGACGTTGCCGGCAGCCTGATGCCCCAACTATCGAGGATTGCAGCTCGTTTTTCGCCAAAGCTCGGCTCCGGTTCGGGGTTCATCACGCTCGGCAACAGCGGCGCCAACGACACCAAGCCCGCGACCAACGCCGCAATCCCCAGGCTCGCGACGGCACGGGAGTCGAGGGACCGCGCCGAGAGTCTCACGACCACAGCGGTGGCAATCCCGAGCAGCAGCATCACCGCGCCAGCTGTCGGCCCGACCATCGCGAGGACTTCCTCGGTGTGGGTAGCGATCCCGTGGCGGCTGGCGGCGGACGCCCTGGCCAGCTCGTTTCGGCCGATGAGGATGTTGGCGAACCAGAAGCCCCAGCCCACGTGCGCGGCAGCAGTGACTGCGAGGATCCCGACCCCTGCGCGAAGCTCGGCGGCGTCGGCTGCGAGGTCCGGATTGCCGTGCGGTTCGTTGGTACGGATTGTCGCCGCGATCGCGAGGGAGACGACGCTGGTCAACAGGCTTACGCTTGCCAACAGGGCTGCCGCCAACGCTTCGGACGTCCCTACGAAACCGATGGCTGTGATGAGAAGCGGCAGCACCAGGTGCAGCACAGTGGGCACGCGATTCTTCAAGGAGAGCCGCGTCAAGACGATCGCCGCCACTGGACCCGACAAACCGAGCAGCAACGCCAAATACTGCACTCCACCGTCCTCGAGCATTGCCAGCGGATTCAACATGCCTTTCCTCGGACATTCCTACGTCGGGGGACACCTCCTATTGCGGTCTGATCCGGCACTCCAGAGGCGGCAACCACACGGATCGGCACGGTATAGTGCAGCGCAGCGGAGGATCCATGCGACGGATGATGCTGGTACTGATCCTGGCGGGCTGCCGCGGCGGCTTCCTCGACCGCGACGACTGCGACGATGGCGCAGTCGATCCAGACGCAACCGATCTGGTGGGCGATGACATCGACCAGGACTGCGACGGCGTCGATGGCGTCGATCTCGACGGCGACGGGTTTGCGTCCGATCTGAGCGGCGGCGACGACTGTGACGACGCGGATGAGACCGTGAACCCCGACGCGTCAGAGGTCCCTTACGACGCCATCGATCAGGACTGCGATGGAGCCGATCTGACGGATGTCGACGGCGACGGAGAGGACTCGGACCAGGTAGGGGGCCTCGACTGTGACGACGACGATCCGGCCATCCACAGTGGTGCGCCCGAGGTGCCCTACGATGGCATCGACCAGGACTGCGACGGCGCGGATCTGCTCGACGTGGACGGCGACGGCTTTGATGGCGGCGACGACTGCGATGACACCGATTCGGGCATCAATCCGGACGCCTCCGAGGTTCCGTACAACGGGATCGACGAGGACTGCGATGGCATGGACCTCACCGATGTCGATGGAGACGGGATCGATGCCCTCGTCGCCGGAGGCCTGGACTGCAACGACGCCGATCCGCTGGTGTTCCCGGGCGCGCAGGAGACGTGGTACGACGGCGTCGACTCCGACTGCAGCGGCGGATCGGACTACGACTGTGACGGCGACGGCAGTGACGCTGTGGCATTCGGCGGCGACGACTGCGACGACAATGAGCCGCTCGTCGTGACCGCCACCGTCGAGATCATTGGCGACGGCCTCGACGGAGACTGCCAGAACGACGGAGACCTCGCCCACATGGCTTTTGGTGGGTTTATCTTTGACAATCCGCGGCCGCCTCGGCTCGCAGCGACCACCGACCACTACATCCTGGCAACGGCGACCGACAGCTTCGACTTCGGTTTCCAGCTCCCCGACGTCGGGGTCGCCCTCGCTTTCGACCGGACCAGCGGCACCGACGCCGTGCCGATCGGGCCGGCGCTCTACTGGCAGGGGGCGACCAATCCGCAACCCATCGGGCAAGCCATCGATCTGGTCGCGGACGGCAACGTGTTCTGGGCCAGCACCACCTACATCCACAACGTCACGAACGGGTCCTACTTGATCGCCCGGAGAGCGGAGTGGTCGGCCCTCTTGTCCCAGTACACCCATACAACCCTGGACTACGCCGCCGCACCGCTCGCCTTCATCGGCACGGACGTGGATCTGGTGTTGGACTCGGGCGGCCAAGCATGGGCCGTCGGCTGCGGGGCCGACACCATGCACGCGCTGAAGGGCACCGGCGCGATCCCGGCGGCCCACGACACGCTAGTGGACGTTCCGGGCGGAGTCTGCTTCTGGCAGGACGCTCCCGACCCGGTCGTGAATGACCTCGGAGAGGTCGTGTTGTGCGAGACCGGCGTCGACTGCACAAACTACACGTTCGACCCGGTCGTCGAGCTCCTCGAGGTGGACGTCGTGGAACCGTGGTTGGGCTCCACATTCGCCTATGCCGACTACCGAGATGGTTGGCACAACGTGGTCTACACCAGCGGCGATGCGTGGGTACTCGGTCTTGCCTCCCACCAGGTCTTTGGTGGGCACACCGTGCAGTCCATGGACGCCGTCTGGTACGGCCCCGACCTCTACGCCGTCGCAGTGGTCACCGAGAACGGAGCCCCGGAGCTCGTTCTCAGCTACGGTGATCCAAACGTCTCCATGTCCGAGGTCGCCCTGGACTTTGGGGATCCGGCCCGGCCGAGCTTGGTGCTCACCGGCGCCGCAGTGATGGCCGACGCAGACCGTCTCGTCGTCGCGATCTCCGCCGATGATCCGGGGAACACAAACGATGCGGTCGGCTGGGTCTTCTACGTCCGGCCCTGACTACTCCGCCTCGAGAGTCACATCGGGGTGTTCGTCCCAGCGCGCAGGAGTGAGCCATTCGCCCAGATCGTCACCGCCGAGGGCCGCCCGGAAGTGAGCGGTGAGCAGGGTCATGGTCACCTCCCGAACCACCGCGGTCTCCATGAAACCACCGGCCTCACCGGCGCAGTCGACCACCGTCGGGATCACCTGGCACAGGTCGGTGAATCCCCAGTGTCCGGCACGCTCCAGGGTCGCCATCGTCTTTGGCGTGCCCAGGCCGTCATAGACCGGTCGGATCTCGTTGTCATACGGCAGATCGGCGTCCACGCGGCCGCCGATCACCAGCGGGTTGGCCACGCTCTCGAGGCCGGCGGGCCCAAAGGCGTAGGCGCCCCCCGGGGCCAGCGCCGCCGTTGCAGTGATCCGCGGATCGGGGTTGGCGTCCTCCACAGAGTCGAGGTCGGCGAGATCGGCGATGAAGCCGCAGCCGGGATCAGCGAACTCCAGGCAGTGTTCCTTGGCAAACTGGAGGTCCAACTCGCCGCCACCCACGGCCATCGCCGTCCAACCTCCAAAGGAGTGACCGGCCATTCCGACCGCGCCATCGGCGGCGATCCCGGCGGCGAGGTGGCCTGCGGGCAGCGCCAACACCGCATCGATGGTCGCGGAGATGTCACCGGGGCGGGCGACGGCGACATCGGCGGTGAGCGAGTCGTCCAGGTCGAACAGGGTCCCGTGGGGGTGGTCGGGAGCGACGACCACAAAGCCGTGGGATGCAAGGCGCTCGGTGAGGAAGGCCGACTGGTATCGCACCCCGCCAAACCCATGGGAGAACGCGATGATCGGGTAGGGAGCGCCGCGAAGGTTGGCCTCGACATCCCGCTGGGCATGCCACGCCACGGAGAAGTCCCCGTAGTCTTCGGGCTCGGCCTGGTCGTCGTGAAGGCCCGGATACCAGATCTCGATGGTCAGCGCCGTGCCGCGGCTGTCGGTGAAGGAAAACGTCGTCGCTCCGACGTCATAGGCGCCCGGCTGATCGGGCTCGGTGGGCTCTGGCGGGCGTGGCGTGACCGACGGATCGGTGAAGTCTGGAGACGCGCAGGCGGCCAAGCCGCAGAGGACGAAGAAGCGGAGCATGTCGCACGCTATCACTGCGACGCACGGGGACCCGCTGGGATCAGCGCTTGAGCTTGATCGTCCCGAAGTACGAACGACCCGGTCCGCCCGGCACCTCGGCCACGTTCCGCCGAATGTACTCGGGGTAGGCATACTGGGCATCGGTGAGGTTCTTCACCGCGAACTCGATATCAACATACGAGTTCGGCAGCAGTGCCACGCTCGCATTGAGCGGCAGGTAGGGGTCGATACTCACGTCCCGCGCCGCCCGGTCTTCCGTCTCGTTCAGCGTCACCGTGCGAGTGCCGACATATTGACCGGTTGCACTGAAGCGGACTAGCTCGCGCAACGTATAGGACCCGCCGACGTTCATCAGGAGCGGTGCAAAGGACGGGGCCACGTCTTCGTCACCGAGCCCCTGTCGGTAGGTGCCGTTCAGGAACACATAGGCTTCGCGGGTGGGTCTGGCCTTCAGGTCGAGCTCGACTCCGGCTATGGAGTAGCCGTCGCCGTTCGCATAGGAAGGCGTGTCCACGGTGTTTCCAAGGGAGGAATCCGCGGGCACCACCGCCGTCCTGCCGATGAGGTCGTCAGTCGACAGATAGAACCCGCCGAGCCGCGCCATGTACCCGCCGCTGCCAATGCCGACGGCCAGATCGATGGTGTCGATGACCTCGGGTCCGATGGTGTTGTTGAAGCGCCGCCCGCCAGAGCGGTAGTCCGTGTCTCCTCCGAACAGCACATTGGACGTGGCGACGTGCTTCTCGAAGAAGCTCGGGGCACGGAACGCCCGACCGTAGAGCGCCTTGACGTACATGCCTTCGGGCAGGCCGACGACCACCCCGCCACGGGGGGCCACGAAGCTCCCGTAGTCGGAGTTGTAGTTGTGGCGCAGGCCACCGTTGAGCTTCAGCCATTCCACAGGGGAGTAGTCGAGATTGACGAAGCTACCCATGTCGAAGAGGCTGTGGGGCTTGGAGATCGCCGTGGCCTCCTCTCGCTCGTCGCCGGCCTCGAACAACGTGTCTCCTGTGTCTGCGTCGAACACATCCTCCATGTAGAAGAACTTGTAGGGCTTGGTGCTGAGGTCGTCGGCAGACACGCCAGCGACGGCAAACAGCTTGTCGTCGAGGAACGCACCGTTGTACTGGAGCTCTGCGCCGCTCTTGCTGGTTGCATAGTGCATTCTCGTCGGTGTACCCGGAGCGAAGCTGACGGGCGGATACCACGCAAGGATGCCGGTTTCCTCGAACCAATTGGTTCGCAGCACCGCACTGAGAGAGTGCTCTTCGTTCAGGTCGTGACGATAGGTCAGATCTGCGAGCCAACCGTCGTAGTACTTGGGTCCGGTGCTCACATTGGTCGGGATGATGCCCCACTTGTCCTTCTTCTCGTTGAAGTAGCCCGCGTTCAGCGTGAGCCCCTTGAAGGATGCGCCTCCATAGAACGAGCTGAAGTCGTCCTCGTAGTCGTAGATGTCTTCGATGCTGGAAGGCTTGCCCGAGAGCCCCTCCTCGTCCTTCTTCACGACGAAGGGATACCCTCGCGAGTCGTTGTGCACGCCGAACAGATAGACATCCAGATCGTCCCGGGACGCCATGGCTGCAAAGCCACCCTGAGTTGTCCAGAACGACCCAGCGGTAAAGTATCCGTCGCCCTCGAAGCCCTCTTTGTCGGGTCGCCGGGTGATTACATTGATGATCCCTGCATATCCGTTGGTCCCATAGAGAGTGGAGCCCGGGCCACTGATGACCTCCATCTGCTCGATGGCCGTCTGCGGCACCTGTGCAAGGAAGTGGCTACCGATGGTCGGTGCATAGATCGGATGTCCGTTGAGCAGCAGCAGGCTCTTGTTGTTGTAGTGGGTCTGCAGCACGCCTCTGAAGGTCACCGATGAAAAGCCGTAGTAGGTCTCCATGACCTCGATGCCAGGCAGCATGGACAGGCGTTCTTCGAGACTGAACATGTGGAACTCGTCGAGCTCCTGACGAGTGACGACGTTGGTGATGGAAGCACTCTCGCTGAGACGCTCCTCGCGCTTGGAGGCGGTCGTGATGGGCCTGTTCAGGAGCTCCTCGAGGGAGAAGTCCTCGATGTCCATGCCAGCCAAGGGGGCCGCCGGATCCGAGGGCGCTTCGGCCTCCGGCTCTGGGGTATCTCCAGCGTAGGCCGACAGCGGCGCCAAGACGCAGACCCATGTGGCGGTGCGAGGCAGATACTTCATCCTTCCTCCTGGGTTGCTCTGGGAGCCCAATTCCCAGATCGAACACAGCTCCTCGAGTCTAGGCGATTATGTCCAGAAAGTGTCTACTCCCCCCGCAGAACTGGGCGAATGGCGCCTTCACACGGGTGGGAGGGGTTGGGCCATTGGTCCAGGTCTGGGGCAAAGCGCCCAATGTCGGCCCGCACTCACCGTTCAAGCGGTAGCTGGGTCCAGCCGTCGAGCCTGCTGGCTATTGCGCGGGTTTCCACGCGCTGTGGCGCCGAATGAGCATCGCGGTTGCGAAGCAGATGAACATCAGCGTGCCCCCGGCGCCACCCTGATTGCAGGAACAATCTATCTTTTCCCCCCCGTCGCCGCCCGTATCTGCCGTGTCTTCCGCATCGGTGTCGGTGTCGGTGTCGGCGTCGGTGTCGGTGTCGGTCGGTGCGCAGGGACCGTCGGTATCGTCGTCGTCCAGCGGATCGATGAGGCCGTCACAGTCGGCATCGCCAGTCGGATCCTCGTCTGCGTCGCCCAGCCCGTCCCCGTCGCTGTCGTCGCTGTAGGGATCCATGCCGAGATCCTGCTCTTCCGAGTTCGTCAAGCCGTCGCCGTCGGGATCTCCACACGGTCCATCCTCGTCGTTGGCGTCGCGGTAGTCCGCCAGCCCGTCGCAGTCGCTGTCGTCGTCGGTGTAGTCGCCGTTGTTGTTGCGGTCCTCGTCTCGAGTTGGCACCCCGTCGTCGTCGTCGTCTGGATCGAGGGCGTCGATGATGCCGTCGTTGTCGCTGTCCTGGGGCATGGCGGGATCGGGACCGACCTCGTCGCCGTCCAAGACGCCGTCGCCATCGCTGTCTGGGTTTGTGGGGTCGGTATCGAGGTCCAGCTCGTCGCAGTTGGCGAGACCATCGTTGTCCACGTCGCCAAGACAGCCGGTGTTGTCGCAGTCCACAAAGTTGGGGATCAGGTCCGCGTCGTCGTCCGCGAGGCCCTCGACCGCATCGAGAATGCCATCACCGTCCGAGTCCAGGTCGAGGTAGTTGGGGATGCCGTCTCCGACAGGAACCAACATCGCGTCGCAGTCCACGTCGCCAACCCCCTCTTCGAAAGTCAGCAGACCATCGCCGTCGTCGTCGACGTCGAGGTAGTTCGGCGTGCCATCGCCATCGGTGTCGTCGTCGTCGCAGTCGCCGTTGAGGTTGACATCCTCCGCGAGGTCCAGGACCGAGTCCAGGTCGGAGTCACCAATGCCGCAGGGGCCAGCCAGGGCCGGAGAGGCAAACACGGACAGGAAAAGGATCACAGTAGTCATGGCTCGCAGCATGCCACATCACCTCGGCGGCCGCTTCGTCTCCCTGGATTGCCACATCTCCATGACAATGTCAGATTTCCGAGCGTGGTCTTGAATGGCTGAAGTCCTTGACTCTCAGGTCAGTGCGTGAGTGCCTCGAGCGAGGCGCCGAATTGGGCCTCGTCATCGAGGAGATCGGCCAAGGTGATCCGCCGCAGCAGGCGCTCCAAGACGTGGTCGAGCGTGCGCCACAAGACCCGGAGCGAGCAGTTGCTGGCATGAGCACAGCAGTCACCCTGGCCGGTGTAGCGGTCGCAGAAGTCCGTGCACATGAGCGGTGCGCCAAGGGCTTCGAGGGCGTCCGAGACCGTGATCTGCTCGGCAGGTCGAGCGAGGCGATACCCGCCGCTGCGCCCGGCGACGACGGTCACGAGTTGAGTCATCCGCAGCAGCGACATGATCTTGGCGACATGAGCGTGTCCGAGCTGCTCGGTAGCGGCGATCTGGGCGATGGGAGCGGCGCCGCGGGTGCCCGAGGTCTGGAGGCGCGCCACCTGAAGCAGGCAGCGGAGGCCATACTCTTCGGTGGGCGTGAGCTTCATGGAGTGTTGTCGGGGGAGAGCTGCTCGGCGACGAGCCGGCGGAGCACCTCGACCTGCTGTGCCCCCTCGCCGCTGGAGAGGCGGCCGCAACGACACTCGTCGGCCTCGGCCAGGACAGACTGCACCGCCGCCATCAGACGATCGTCGACGACCGGTTCTGTCACGGCTTCAGCGCGTCCCAGGGAGCGCAGGCTCCGCAACATCTGGGCGCCGATCTCGTCGTTCTTGTTGCTGGACATGTGCCCCCGCCGATAAGGTTGACTCTTCTGTCAACCTTTAGCGGATGGAGCCCGAATGATCAAGCCTGTGACGTTCTCCCGAAGTGTGCGCGTCGTCCTGATTCCCGATGGCGAGCCCTTCACGGTCGGCGGCGATTGCGTTGGCTACATCACCCAGGTTCTGGGTGGGAACTGGACGGTCCAGCTCGACGGCGGGCAGCTGGTGCGCGTCCGTGGAGTGGACGGCGACGCGATTGGCGAAGAGCCTCGGTCGCCATGGGACGGGATCGGTCTGGACGGGGAGGTGGACAAAAAGGGTATCTGGACCCGACTGCGGTGCATCTACGACCCCGAGATCCCGGTGAACATCGTTGAGCTGGGACTGGTCTATGAAGTCGACATCGACGAGTGGGATGAGGGGATGGCGGTCAGCGTCGTCATGACGCTCACAGCTCCCGGCTGTGGAATGGGCCAGGTGCTCGCAGACGATGTACGCGATGCGGTTTGCGCGCTGCCCGGCGTGTGTCGGGCCAACGTCGATCTTGTGTTCGAGCCGCCGTGGACGCCAGAGCGCATGACCGAGGCGGCTCGGCTCGAGCTGGGCTTCTGAGTCGCTGCTACCTATGTATCTCTGCAGCCTCGAGCGCACTGAAGAGTTCTGTCGCAATGATCTCCATGGTGTCTGCGTCTATGGCGATCCCGGCCGGCCAATAGCCCGTGGGTTGGATGAGCCCTTGGATGTACTCTCCGTCGGGGTCGTTGAGCACCGGGATCTTGTCGTGGGGGTAGGCGTCGGCCCAGTCGCGGAGCGCTTTTTGCTGGGCGACCTCGCCGTCGTTGTCCTCGGCGATGATGGTGATCCACTGGACGGTTCCGCTGTCCACACCTTCGCGCACCACACCGAATTGTTCTTCGAGGTCCCAAACGTCTCGACCCTCCGAGAGCCAAGCCGAGAGGCGGGTGCACGCCACCTCCCACGAGGCTGAGACATCGATGATGATGACTTCGTAGTCGGTGCCTTCGGCGGCGAAGTCGTACAGGTCGACCTCGTCGCCATACTGGTCAATGCCCAGCTGTCGGCTCATGATGTCGCCAGCGGAGAACACGCTGAAGCCGGGATCGGCGATGCTATCCTTCTCTCGGTTGTAGGGCCAGTATCCCTCGTAGATCCGAACCTCTTCGTCGGTGGGGTCGCTGCCTTCTTCAACCTCGTCGCCGTCCAGGTAGGTGTCGCCGTCGGAGTCCGGATTGCGCGGATGGGTGCCGTAGGTCTGCTCGTCCAGGTCGCCGAGACCATCGCCGTCGGTATCGGGATTCTGCGGATCCGACCCGGCCAGAAGCTCGTCGAAGTCGGACAACCCATCACCGTCGGAGTCGAGCTTTCCAGCGATACTTCCGCCGGAGGAGCAGCCAGCCAGCACGAGAGCGAGCAGGGGAGCGGCGATCGAGAGACGAGGGGACATGGGAAGAACTCCGGAGACTCCTCAACAATAGCGTTCCCGTTCAGAAAGTGCGCTTTCAGGGAGTTGCAGCGGGCACGCCGGGGCTAGGCGGCCAGTGCCTTGACGCGGTCGTCAAAGCCAGCGAGGTAGCTCTCCTTGGCCGCTTCGGTGAGAAACGAACGGAAAACCAGGCTGTGAACGGCGTCCCGGCGTTGGGCGACACGTGCGACGATCGCAATGGCGCGCCGCTCTCGAATGCCGTAACGCCGGGCCAACTCCAGGAAATCGCGACCGGTCTCGTAGCCCTCGTCGACCACGCCAGCGGGCAGCTCACCCTCAAACAAATCCAGGGCCAACCTGCTCTCATTCGGAAAGTGCAGGCTCGATGAGACCAGGTCGTAGGCGGGAGTCAGACGGTAGTCTCCCGACTTGCCCTGCTGGAGGGAGAAGTTCTTCAAGTGGGCGTCGCCATTGCGCGTTGCATAGCAGAAGACGACGCGACGGAACAGCTCCTCGACCTCGATGGTATAGGCGGCACAATAGCGCTTCAAGGTGGTGCCAATCGCCTCGTAGCTGCTCTCATATTTGTAGTTTTGACCGTGGGTATCTGGCGAGCGTATCATCAGCTGGCAGAAGTCCTCCTGGGCAATTTTGCCGCCAACTCGGGTGCGGTCGAAGCGGCGGGTGACGTATGCGAGCTCGCCGTCTGCGAGTCGGATCAGTGCATTGGCGGCGCAGCGAATTCCGAAGAGCTGCTCGGCCAGCTGCATGGTGATGTGCTCGTTTGCAGGTACGTCGCCGTGCAGGACAGGAAAGACCGTGCCCGGTATGGGCTTGAGGATGTACTCGCCGCCAGTGTGGACGGGCTCGAGACGTCCACGGTTCAACCGCAGGCAGATCTTGTCCTGCACCCCTGATATCGACATGCGGCCGGCGACGTCGGCGCGTATCTGCGGTATGTCTGCGCGCGTAATGCCAAGGTGGTGGGGGAACTTTCGCCGTTGGGACAGACGTGCCAACGCCTTGCCGCTGTACCCTTCCTGTGGGAGGTCGACCAGCGTGCTCAGACAGCGGGCGCTCATGGTTCGGGCTCGATCGACACGCTGCCCACTGTGTCCCCGGCCGTTGCCAGCAGGAGCCCAAAGTCGTCGTCCTCATCGATTCGCAGCACCCGTTGTTGGATCTGCCGGGTGCTGCCCTCGGACAACAACCCAGAGAAGAACGCAAAGAGGGTGGGCGACTCGTATGGCTCGGCTCGACCCGGAAGCGTCAGGCTGACACCGCCTCCACCGTTTGCCAGGTAGGCGGCGTCGTACGTGAGCCGGAACCCGCCATCGATCTCCTCGAGAATGCCGGCAAATTGCCCATAATCTAGAACTCGACCCCGTCTCATCTGCGGGGTCCGCGCACGCCGATGGCCAGCTCGAGCCCGAGGGGATCGAGAAGGCGAACCAGAATGCTGAGGGTCGGGTTGCCCTTTCCGGATTCGATGTCGCTGACGGTGTGCAGAGAGACCTCGGCGATCTGGCTGAGATCCCGTTGGGAGATTCCCAGCTCCTTTCGTCGCGAGCGAATGCGTTGACCTGCCTCTTCTACGTTCATTGTAGTGAACAATATCGCAGCAAGAACGTGTCTGGCAACAAACTGGGGAGAAAATATTCACTATGGTGAACATATTGGCCCCAGGATCCCGTGGAGGACAGACACGAGCCATGAATATTCATTGTGATGAATATTCTGTAGCCATGCTGTTCTCCACGGGGGCGGTCGCGCGGTATGCTAGCCGCGTGGATACCCGCACCGACACCTACCGTACAGCCGCTGTCGACGGTGACGTCGAGGAGCCGTGGTTATGGATCGCCTACCACTCCGACCCGAGCTTGCGGGGACGCGCGCGTGCGCTCGCCGACGGGGAACGGGTCCTGTTGGGCCGCGACAGCGACGCGCTCCCCCCAGGCGCACTGGCCGACGGACGGATCTCGAACCGCCACGCTGAGATCTCTCGCACGGGTTTGGCTGTCGGAATCCGCGATCTGGGAGGTCGCAACGGCACATTTGTGAACGGACGACGGGTCCTGGAGGAGGAGTTGCACCCCGGCGACGTGGTCAGCATCGCCGGGGTTGTCCTGTTGGTGTCCCTGCTGCCGGCGAACTGGCGGCGGCCCTCGCCCTCTCCCCTGATCGGCGCCAGCCACGCGTTGGCTGTGCTGCAGGAGCAGACGGCCGCCGCGGCATGCCAGAGCGCTCCGGTGCTGCTGGTCGGGGAGCCCGGCGCTGGAAAGGACCTGGTGGCCCGCGAGATCCACCGCCTCTCGGGAAGGGAGGGCCTCTACGTTCCGGTCAACTGCGCCGCCCTCTCCGATGAGCTGCTTGCCAGCGAGCTCTTTGGGCACGCTCGCGGGGCCTACAGCGGCGCGCGCCATGACCGGGATGGCCTGGTGGTGCACGCTGCGGGGGGCACCCTGTTCCTCGACGAGATCGGCGACGCCTCCGAGGCGCTGCAGGGCACGCTGCTGCGGGTGCTCGAGAGCGGAGAGTTCAGGGCGGTGGGATCCGACCACAATCAGGTCGCCGACGTGCGCTTCGTGGCGGCCACCAATCGCGACCTCGACGTGCACCTCAGACCCGACCTCCGGAGCCGGTTGGAGCAGTGGACCCTGGCTGTGCCGCCACTGCGAGAGCACCGGGAGGACGTGCTCCCGCTGGCGACATACTTCGTCCGAGAGCTGGCCAAAGACACCGATATTGGCCGAGGTCTCGCCGAGGCGTTGTTGGTGCACGACTGGCCAGGCAACGTGAGGGAGCTGCGCGGCGTCGTTCGCCGCGCCTACCACGAGGCACAGGGCGCGCGGCTGGTGGACGTGGTGCCCGCCTCACTTCAGAAGACCGAGAGGGCGCCCGGCCCCGTCGAGATCCCGAAGCTGGGGCGCAAGCGGCCGGACGCTGGCCAGCTGCGCGAGTGGATCGCGGAATACGGGGGCAACGTCAGCGCGCTGGCAAGTGCGCTAGGCGTCGCTCGCAACACCGTCTATCGCTGGGCGCGTGCCCACGAGGTCGACCTGAGTGAGTGGCGGGACGACTGAGCTCAGGGCAGCGTGATTCGGCCCGCCAAGTCCAAACACGCATCAGCGAGTACGAGCTGGCCTGCGGGGCGGGCCAGGAGCTCAGCCTGCTCGAGGAAGGACACGACAAGGGCCTTTCGCTCTCCGGTCTCTTCTATCAGGGCCGCAGCTTCCTCTAGGTGCTCTCTGCACTCTTCCCACGCCCCATTCCCGGCGTACAGCGCTACCGCAGCAATGTGGGCCGAGGCGAGGTGGCACCGGTGTCCCCTGCTTTCGAATGTCGCGAGCGCGACGTCGAGCAGCTGTCGGGCCTGGGGCCACTGCTGGCGTTTCAGGGCCACGCATCCGAGCGAGAAGGCCGCCAGCGCCTCGTCTTCCGACCCGGTGGCGCGAAGCAGGACCAGACTCTCCTGGTAGGCGCTCTCTGCCTCGTCGACGTGCCCCCGAGCCATGAAGATGTTGCCTCTGATCAGCGCGCACACGCCGAGGGTGTCGTGTGTGCCCAGCTCCTCGTTGAGCGCCGCAGCGCGATCGAGGTGTTGGAGTGCGACCTCGAAGAGCCCCCGACGCCACTCCACCATCGCGAACTTGAGCTCCAACATGACCGCAGAGTATGCGTCACCGCCAGCATCACGCGCGCGACACAGTGCCGCGTGTGCGTCGTCGAGCCTGCCCAGCCGCACCAGAACCTGAGCGCGGGCGTGGTCGACAGCGCCCCCAGCAGCCGCATTCTTGATCTGGTCGAAGTGTCTCAGTGCCGGTTGCAGCGCGCCTTGCCGAATACAGATGTGGGCGCGCTCGTAGTGCGCTCGGTTGATCAGGTCCTTGCGTCCGGTTGCTGCAGCAAGTCGGGCTGCACGTTGGCTGGCGTCGGCCGCATCGGCATAGCGGCCCTGTTGGCGCAGCAGGCCAGCCCACTCCAGGGCCACCTGCGCGCGTCGTGGATCCTCATCGTCGAGGCGAAGGTCGGCGATGGCCGCGTCACAGAGCAGAGCCAGTCGTTCCGCTACCCCGAAGTCGCATCGAGCGAAGCGGCGTGCGCTCACCGCGGCGAGCAGCAGCTCCAGGGCGTCTTCGGGCTCGCCGGCCTCGAGGAGGTGTCGCCCCCTGTGCTCGGCGGCGGCGGCCTGGTCCGAGGGCAGCGCGGCGGCGCACGCGGCGTGCCAGCTGCGGAGCAGATCGGACGACGGGATGGAATCCAGCAGGGCACTCCGCGCCAACGGGTGACAGAAACCGTAGGATGAAGGCCCTCTTCGCAGCAGTCCGATGGAGCTCCAAGCCTCGATTAGCGTCTCGGAGGGCTCGATTCCGGCGTGTCCGCAAGCCGATGACCAGGTCGGCAGCTCCCATGTCTCCCCGAGGACTGCGGCGAGCTGGAGGGAACGAACCGCCGCCTCGGGCCAGCCCTTCAAGGCCGCGCTCACTACCTCCTGCCAGGCCGCGGCTTGGCCGGTCAATGGGGGCGGAGTGCCAGGGCGGAGTTCGAATCCATGTGGCCCGGATTGCAGCGCTCCGTCGCGCACCCAGGCCTGAACGAGGTGCACGGCGAGGGAAGGGTTGCCGTTGCTCAGCTCGGCCACCTCGACGGCTAGCGCTTGGTGGAGCGGCAGCAGCCCCCGCACCAGCGTGGCGTGGGCATCAGGGGGGAGGGGAGTGATGTCGAGGCGCCTGACGTCGCGCCGTTTTACGAGCTCGGCCAGCACGCGGGCGGTCGACGACGGGAGCTCCGCGGCGCCATCCCGGCCCGTGAGCACGACCATCACCGGGCACGGCGCGTAGGCCTGCTGCTCGAGGAGCGCGCGGACCAGCTCCAGAGCGCTCGGTGCGCGCTGGACGTCGTCGATCCACAGCACCAAGGGAACCTCGGCGGCCACTCGCCCAAGGAGGCGGGCGAGCGCAGCAGACCGGGCACGGTGGCCGCCCTGCTGCGCCAGGATGAGATCTGCACCTCCCAGACGCAGCCCTGGCGCCAAGGGCAGGCCGCGTTCGCCGGTCAAGGCCAACACCAGCTGCTCCTCCAGGGTGACGGAAGCTCCCGGTCGCGGCCTCACGTGCACGGCTCGCGCGCAACCGAGCTCCTGGCTGCCCGCCGCCAGCCACTGCGCCAGGCGAGATGCGCCGACGCCGGCCGGACCGAGCAGGGCCAGGGCTTCCGACCGCCCCGACTCCACTACCCTGCGCAGCGAACGCCAGAGCACCTGGCGCTCCTGAGTCCGACCGACGAACGCCGGTGGGCGCAGCCCCAACAATGCGGTGCCCACCCCCGAGAGTCGGACGGCGAGCTCCTGGGGAAGCGGGGGCGGGGCGGGTTCGCTGGGCCAGATCACCTCAGGGGGTGGCGACTCCTGCTCTGCGCCAGGCAGTGCCCGCAGGAGAACCGCCGCATCCGCTGCACACCGGGGGCGTTGCTCGGGGTCGGGCGCCGCCAGCCGCATCACCCACTCCTCCAGGCCAGCCGGTACGGGCATCTGTGGCCGGAAGGGGGTCCGGACTCCCAGGAATGGAGACTCTACGTCCGCGTGCAGCGGCCGCCCACAGACCATTGTGAAGGCCAGGCAGCCCACCGCATACAGGTCGGTCCAGGGACCCCAGCTGGTCCGGCTCCCAGTGAACCGCTCTGGCGCCATATATGAGGACGTACCTGCGACTTTGTCAGGGGCAAGCTGGTCCGCCAGGTGCGCGATCCCGAAGTCTCCGAGCTTCGCTCCGGGCCGAAGTCCTCCCAGCAGGACGTTGGCGGGTTTCACGTCCAGGTGCAGGACCCCGTGCGCGTGCGCATGGGCCAGGCCGGAGAGCGTGGACAGCAGCACCTGCCGCAGCCGTGGCCACGGCATCTTGCCAGCGTGCGCATCGAGAGCGCCCTCGGATGCCAGCTCCATAGCGACATATGGACTCCCCGCGACCTCGCCGCAGGCAAAGACGTGCACCACCGCCGGATGACGCAGCATGGCCTGGGCGCGTATCTCCCGCAGGAAGGCCGCCCGCTGCTCGGGGTCTGGCGCCCGTTCCGGGGCAATGACCTTGATGGCGACCTCGAGGCGCTCTGTCTCGTGCACTGCGCGCCAGACCACGCCCATGCCCCCACGTGCCAGCGGGACCAGCAGCTCGAATCGACCGATCATCGTGGACATGCCCGGCAAACCTATCACGGTGATGTCCCGTGGTGCTCCAACTGCACACCGGAGCGTTCCAGACGGAGCACCCGATGCCGAGCGCCAGACGAAAACCGGCGTTGTCGCGTGCGGATCTGTGGCACGTGCATTGCTCTGTAGGGCACCACACTCCCCGAGGTGCCCCATGTTCGACAACGCCGTCTTGGCCCGCAAGAAGCCACAACAGGAGCGGTCCCGGATGACGGTGGACGCGATCCTCCAGGCCTCCGCCGAGATGTTTGCCAAGCTCGGCTACGCGGCGACGACTACCAACAAGGTCGCCGTGCGCGCTGGGGTCTCGGTGGGATCCCTCTACCAGTACTACCCGAACAAAGATGCCCTCCTGATGGAGCTCCTCGAGCGGCACCACGCCGATGTCGAGGGCGTGCTCGCGATCGCCTTGTCTCGCCTCGCAGATCCGCAGATCCCGCTCGAGGACGGCATCCGGCAGCTGGTGTGCGATCTGGTTGCCCTTCATCGAGCCGACCTGCACTTGTCGCGCGCCCTGTCCACCGCGGTGCTGACCCAGTCCGCAGCCGAGCACCGCAACGAGTCCGACGACCACCACCGTCAGATCGCCGAGATGCTGGCCCGCAGCGAGGTCTTCGCCGGCAACTCGACCCACATGGCGCTGGTGCTGGGCCAGACCACGGCCCACCTGTGTCGGTGGCTGGTTCACGACGCCCCCCCTTCGATCCCGGTCGACGCGCTCTTCGAGGAGGTGGTGCAGGTCCTGGTGCGCATCTGGCCGATCGACACGCCGTCTCTGCCAGCATCGGCCAGTGGCCCCGCAGCCGCTCATTGATCAACCCTCCCGGCGCGATGGCGTTCACCGTGTGATAGCCACCCATGCCCAAAGTGAGCGAGGAACACCTCGAGGCCCGGCGAAACCAGATCCTCGACGCGGCGACCGTTTGTTTCGCCACCCACGGAGTCGGTGAGACCACTATCGCGAAGATCTGCGAACAAGCGAGTCTCTCCCCAGGTGCGGTGTACCGGTACTTCGACAGCAAACGAGCCATCCTCGACGCGGTCTACGGTCGGAGCATCCGAGCCAATCAGGCCCTGGTCGGCCAGCTCACCGCCGCCCCCGATCCGTTGTTCGCCTTGCGGGCCATGGTTGGAGCGATGGTCGGGTTCATCGACGACCCCGACCTGCGGATCCAGCACCACCTGAGCATCCAGGTTCACGCGGCCGGGCTGTCTGATCCCGCCCTGGCAAAGAGCTACACCAACTTGCATCGCACCATCGTGCACGAGCTCACGCCACTCATGACGCAGCTGGTCGAGCAGGGCCGGGTGCGTTCGGATCTGGACCCGGAGTACTTCTGCTGGGTGGTCGTCACCATCTACCAGGGGCTGCGCGTGCAGCGGATGCTGGATCCCGATCTCGACATGAAGCGCTTCGCCGCTGCCTTTGCCCAGATCGTCGACGGAGGGCTTGGAGAAAAATAAAAAACGAGTGTTCGTTTTTCTTTCCCACGGTGTCGTAGTGAGTGCCTGGAGGCACCATGTGGGCAATCCTGTTGACGACACTGCTGGCGACGGCCGCCGAGAATGGCGACGGCCGCTCATTCCTGGTTCTTCCCGGGGCCTTTTACTCCCAGGAGACCAGCCTCGGGTTCGCGGCGCTGGGCACCGCCACCTTTCCGCTCCGCGGCACCGGCAGTGAGACCTGGCCGTCTACTGTCACCGCCGCCGCGACCTACACCCTCGCAAACCAATCCTCGGTAGCCCTCTGGCCAACGCTCTACTTCGGGGCGCACAACAACCAGCACTTCGCTGGCGAGATCATCCTGTCCCACTACCCGACCCGGTACTTCGGGATCGGATCCGCTGCCGATGGGGACTGGCAGGACTTCACTCGCCGACGGATCTCCACGGACCTGGCGGTCGGCCAGCGGATCTGGCGCGACCTGCACCTCGGAGCCACCGACCGATTCGCCGCGTTCGAGCTGGTGGACTTCGGTCCGTTGGATCAGGCAGATGCACTCGGCCGCGGCGTGGTTCCCGGTGAGCAGGGCGGGCTGACCCACGGAATGGGACTGTTCGTGCGCTGGGACGGCCGCGACAATGACCAGTCGGCCCGCCGAGGCGCTTACGCCGACCTGTCGGTGGTCGGCCACCCCACGTGGCTGGGCTCGGACTGGGGATTCTCCCAGCTCCGCCTCGACACCCGCGGCTTTGTACCCTTCGGCAACGACGGCACCCTGGCGGTGCAGGGGGTGACCGAGCTCGGCTTCGGCGAGGTGCCGCTGGTCCAGCTCTCCGAGTTGGGCGGCGACGAGCTGCTGCGGGGAATGTACGAGGGACGCTTCCGAGATCGGTGTTTGTTCGGGGCTCAGGCCGAGGTGCGCTACGCCTTGGTCGGGCGTCTCCGGGGTGTGGCGTTCTCGAGTCTCGGCATGGTCGCACCGACCGCAACTTCTTGGTCTGGTCCGCCGCGATGGACTGCTGGAGGTGGCATTCGCTACGAGCTGGACCGCACTGCCCACACTGTCGTCCGCGCCGATCTTGGTGCGGGACCCGATGGAGCGGGCTTCATCCTCACCTTTGGAGAGGCATTCTGATGATCGATAGACGTACTTTGTTGGGCGCGGGTTTTGTTGCCAGCGCCGCCGCCGCCATGGGCCTCGCAGTGGGCGAGCGCCGCAAGAACCAAGCCCTGAACACCGCACTGTACCACGGCGACTCCATGCTCGGCGATGGTGACAGCGCTCGGGTCTGGTATCGCCAGAAGTTCATTGGCCAGCCGGTCATGGACACCCAGCTGCTGTTCTACCTCGGCCTGGCCGGGCAGGGCCTCACCGACATCGGCGAGGTACTCGATACCGCCACCCGCATCACTCCCGGGGACGAAGTCTCCTGGTTCGAGGCCTGGTGTGCCACTGCCGAGCGCGTCGCGGAATATGCCGAAGAGGCAAGGAGCGGCGGACATCTCCTCACCGCCGGTGGGCACCTTCGTCGGGCCGGAGCCTACTGGCGGGCCGGGTTGATGCGCTATCCCGACCACAGCGACCCCCGCATGGTCATGGCTACTCGAGCTGCCCTGGACGCCGACGCCGAGTCTCTGAGCTTGCTCGGCTACGACTCCGTCCAGGTGGACATTCCGTACGAACAAAGCGTTCTATATGGGCGAGCCTACTTCGCGCCCGGGGTCGGACGTGCCCCTGTCCTGGTGATGAACCAGGGCTTGCATGCCTGGCCCGAGGACACGATGTGGGTGATCGATGGGGCCCTCGCCCGCGGCTACCACGTGTTTGCCTTCCACGGTCCCGGCCAGGGCGCATCTCTGCGATACCACGGCCACCCCTTCCGCCCGGACTGGGAGGCGGCGGTCTCGGCGGTTCTCGATGTGGCCGAGGGGATCGACCGCTTCGACCGGAGCCGGATAACGCTGATGGGACTCTCGTTTGGCGGCTTCCTCGCGCCTCGGGCCGCGGCCCACGAGCCCCGTCTCTACGCCCTGGTAGCCAACCCCGGGGTCCTGAACTGGGGCAGCTCCATGCTGCGCCATTTTGCCGAGATGCCGGGTCTTCTCGAGCTCCATGCCCGTGGGCCGGCGGCCTTCGATGGCGCCATTGCGACGGCATCCGCCATGTGGGCCGATGCCGCCTGGTACTTCGCCGACGCCACCTGGAAACACGGAGTCGCCACCCCACACGAGCTCATCGACGAGCTCCGCCGCTACGACAACACCGCGGTCGCGGGCAAGATCCGCTGCAAGACCCTGATCATGGAGGGAGTCGCCGAGGACGCGACTCCCGGCCAGTCCCGCAAGCTGTACGACGCCTTGCGCTGTGACAAGACCCTGATGGAGTTCGACCACGCCAGTGCCGCCCAGACCCACTGCCAGAACGGCGGCACCCAGCTCGCTCAGGGACGGCTCTTCGACTGGCTCGACGAGCGGGTGAAGTCGTGAGCCCCCTGGTCTTGATCGTGCTCGGGCTGCAAACCGACGCCGGACAGGTGATCTGCACCTTGTACCCCGACGAAACGACCTGGCTGAAGGACCCCGGCTATGCTGCGGTGGCGACTGCCAAACCGTCGGACGGGACCGCGCGCTGTGTCTTCGAGGACGTGCCCGCCGGCACCTGGGCGGTGTCCTTCATCCACGACGTCAACGGCAACGGAGACATGGACTTTGGGCTCCTGGGTTGGCCCAAGGAGCCCTGGGGAGTGAGCCGCGACGCTCCCGCCCGGTTTGGGCCTCCCGCGTTCGATTCCGCCGCGTTCGCCCATCCCGGTCCGGAGCAGACGGCCAGAGCCAGGTAGGTCTGTGCCGGCAGATCGCACGTCTGTTACCGGGGCCGTGGAGGTGGCGAGTTGGCCGATCACAACGTATTTGCGCCCCCAGGAACCGAGGCGGCAGCACCCCCACTGGCCGTGCCCATCGACGACTCCATCCTCGGTCAGCTGCGCGAGGGCTTTCGCCTCACGCTGAAGTACGCCGTGCCCATCGTATTGGTCGTCTTGATCGCCTGGATTCCCATCGCGGGGCTCGCCGAGTTCCTCTACCCATTCGCGGAGTCCGACGCCTCCTATTCGCGGATCAGCCGGATGGTCAGCAGGGTGGCGAGTACCCTCTACGTGGGCGGGGTCCTGTTCTATATCGACGGCCACGAGAACGGAGAGTCCATCGGGATCCTTCAAGCCCTCTCCCGAGCTGTCGCCAAGTGGTTTCCGCTCTTCCTTTCCTGGTTGGTCGCCGGAATCGGGATCTTCCTGTCGATGCTGCTCCTCATCGTTCCAGGCTTCTACGTCTGGATTCGCTTCGCCCTCCTCACTCCGGTAGTCGTCCTCGAGGACCGCTCCATGAGCCGGGCCTGGGATCTTGGCGAGGATCGGGTCCTCCAGATCGCGGCGGTGTGCGGAATCGGCGCGTGTGTTGCATTGATTGCGCAGTTGGTCTGCCTCATCCCGCTGGGCGTGCTCATCTACGCTGTGGAGGATGTGGAGTCCGGCTACTGGCCGATTGTGAGCTTCCTGGCGATGACCTGCGCGGTTCCTTGTGATGCGATCCGGGTTGTCTTTGTGTATGTGGCCTATAGGGCGTCAGTTCGCGCTGCTGAGTGAGGGCGCTGGTCGTCGGGACGTCGGTTGAGAGGAGCCGGTGTTCAAGGAAGCGCGAGACGTGGCGGTTGGGCTCGGGAGGTGGTCGAGGGGCGGGACGGGTCGGATTCGAGGACCCCGGGATCGGAGACAGCGGCCGAGGGTCTATCTCCGGGCTCCCCTGTCGACTTCCACGCCCAAGTCTCCAATTATAGGGGAAGCACTGGCGTTTTCCCCTCGCTTCGCTCACCCCTTCCGCCCGTCGGCCACCACCAACTTCGCGCGGCGTCGACGTCCCGGCGGGTCGGTCCGGGAGAGGCTACCGGGCCGGAGGCCACACCCCGTTTCCGACCTCGATCGTATACGGCGTACAGTCGAGGGCGCCGTCGACTCGGAGCACCTCGATCACGTAGTCCCCGGTCCAGTCCTCGCAGAGATCGAGAGGAGGTTGGCCGCAGGCTTGCGCGGGCGTAGGGGTCTCGCCGAGCTCGTCTGGTTCGTTGTCCTCGATGAACCAGGAGTAGCTGTCGTAGCCGATCTCGGAGCAGTCAGGTGCCCCACCGCAGCCGCCTCGCGCCACGCGGAACTGATAGGAACCGTCACCGGCGATCAGGGTCACGTCCAGGCGGAAGTCCTCCCAGCCGCGGATCTCGTCGTCGCCCAGGTCGACCGCGTGCACGACGAACCAGTCCTGGTCATCGCTGGCGTGCAGGTCACCGGTGAACTGCACCGTGAGGCCGCTGTCGGCCAACGCGCCCAGGTCGGTGGCCATCCCGCAGCTGTCCCCCAGGTCGGGGATGGCGTCGTTCGTGTCGGCCGGGTCACACGCGGTCTCTTCGGTTTCGCCCATAGTCTCTGTGGTCTCGAAGGTCCACGTGGATCCATCATCACCCGTCGGGTCGTCGGTTTCGGCTTCCTCGTAGGGCGTCAGAGTGCCGCAGCCGACAAAGAATGGGATCGGGAGGAGGAGGGGTATGCGCACAACACCAGGAGTGTACCCGATGAGTCGGAGATCGCTCCAACGGCCGGTCTCTTCGGCGAAGAGTCGCCTACTTGCGCAGCTTGCGGATGCCGGCCTCGGGCAGCAGCACAACCTCGATCCGACGGTTGAAGGCCCGATTGGCCGCGGTCGCGTTCGACGCGACGGGGGCATATTCTCCGAACGTCGCCGCTGAGACGCGCTGCGGTGACATGCCGGCCTGCATCATCACCTTGAGGACCGCCAGCGCTCGCGCCGCACCCAGGTCCCAGTTGGATGGGAACTGGGCCGTGGAGATTGCCTCGTTGTCGGTGTGACCCTCGACCTGCCAGCGAGCCTCGGTGCGACGCGCGAGCACCCGGCCGAGGTCGGACACGGTCGTCCTCCCGTTGTCGGACAGCTCCGCCGATCCCGACGGAAACAGGACCTCGGATCGCATCCCGATCACCGTGCGTCCCTCCACGTCCTCCACCTCGAGCACGCCGCGGTCGATGAGCGGCTGAAGCTGCTTGGCGAGCTCGTCCCGCGCCCCCTTCTTGCCATCATCATTGCGGGCGCGGTGTTTCTGCAGGCGGGTCCGGCAGGTCTCGAGCTGGTTCTCGATCTGCATGTACTTGCTCTTGGAGACGCAGCCGCTGGCCAGGGTGGCGGCGAGGACGAAGACGACGATCCGCATGGGAAGCTCCTTTCGCCTGTCATGGGTACAACAGGCGACCTTCCCGCGTCAATAGTCGGAGGTCGAGATCTGGAGTGACCGCCGACAACGCGTCGTCCACGGCCTCCAGAATATGACGAGCCCGCGGGAGGAACACCCGGCCCTGTTCGGTCAGCCGCATGCCACGGGGCTGCCTCTCGAAAAGTGCAGCCCCGAGCTCCTCTTCCAATCTCCGGATCTTGCGGGTGAGCGGTGGTTGGGAGATGTGTAGGCGCTTCGCCGCGCGCACCAAGGCGCCCTCTTCGGCGACGGCGACAAAGGAGCGTAGCTGGTCGAGGCTCATGGCACAGCGTACCCGGTTTCCGAGGCCTCGACCCATACCGAATCGGTATTGGAGCGGACCCCGCGCCGGCCGTATCCAAGTGCATGCGACGATATTCTCCAACCGATCTAGTGAAGCTGAGGGCGGCCGGACACGCGGCCGCTGCCACCCTGAACCTGGTGGGCTCCCGCCTCCGCCCCGGCACCACCACCGAGGAGATCGATCGCTGGGTCCGGGACGACACCTGCTATCGGGGCGGGAGACCCAGCCAACTCGGCCATCACGGCTTTCCGGCGGCCGTATGCACCAGTGTCAATCACGTCATCTGCCACGGAATCCCCGGTCCGCAGGTCCTTCGGGAGGGATCGGTCGGCAGATGCACGAACCACCGAACATTCCCCACCATGGCCGCCCGGGGACGGGGCTGGTCCTGAAGCCTGGCATGACCTTCACCATCGAGCCCATGCTCAACCTCGGCGGCCCAGAGATACGCCTGATGCACGACGGCTGGACGGTTGTCACCGCCGACGGCAGCTTGTCGGCCCAGTTCGAACACACCGTGCACGTCACCAGAGAAGGAGCGGAGATCCTGACAGATCTCCGCTCCTTCGCCCTCGACAGCTCGGGTGGCTCCTCGACGAACAGGGTACAAAGGCGCCATGACCCTCCTACTTCCCTTGCTCGCCAGCCTCGCCATCGCTGGACCCTCGACGGGGCGGACAACCCGCACGGGATGTCCGGTCTACAGATCCTTCCTGCCGATCTCGCCCGCCTCGGCCAGCTCCTGCTCGAGGACGGAAAAGCCGGCGACGAGCAGCTGATCTCTCGGGATGGATCTAGCAGTCCATCTCGCCAGGCCCGCTGTACGCCGGGTGCGGGCTGCTGTGGTGGCTGACCTTCGAGTACACGCACTTCATCGTCGACGACGAGCGCCTCGAGGTCCTCCGCAAAGCCGGCGTCGAACCCGCATTCATCGAGCGCCTGGCGCCGGCGAAGGGCACCTGGACCACGCAAGACGCCTACTACGGGGCGCTGACCGACGCGCTGGGTGACGACTGGGCCAACCAACTCAACCGCCAGCTCGGCCCGACGGGGTTGAGCCTGTCACAAAAGCAGTACGGCCCGGTCGCGGGATACGCGGCTCGTGGCTACCTCGGACAGTACCTGGTCGTGTACCCGGAGCTCGGCCTGGTCGGTGTTCGCATGGTGGTCGCTGACGAGTCGTACGACAACGCCACCGACGGGTTCGACAACTTCGAAGAGAGGGTCCGGGCGCTTCGAAAGCGATGACGCGCGGCGTTGCATAGCTCCTCTTCAACGGGCTCCGTCTTCAGGGGGCCTCATCGGGTTCGTCCAGTGACATCGGGCACCGCGGTACGGCATGACCCAGCTTCTTCGCGAGCTTCAGCAGCGCGTCCACCGAGTGACGAAGAGCGCGTCCTTGCTCCTCGCTGACCAGTCGACCGTGCGCGTGACCGATCCGTCGACCCGCCACTCAGAGCTCTCGAGACTGGTCGGGTGCCGCGCACCAGCTTCTGGGACATCGAGGAACGCCCAGCCTGAGCGCCGGAGAAGCCATTCGGAAGACCCCACTGATCGTAGTTGTGCCTGACCGTGGCACGTCGTCCTGAGCGCTGCGCGCGTCGACACCGCCATCGGCATCGACGCGCACAGCCGTCGCAGGCTCCGGTTGTGCTCCTCAAAACTTCACTTTAAGTACGCACTGCGTGCGCCACACCTGAAATGATTCCTCGCTGCACAAGCCCCGTCGAAACTGCGTTCCGACGGTACGTTGTGGTCGACCGGGCGCGGAATCCGACAGCCCTTTGGGGCCGCAGGCCACACCCATCACCAGCGCAATACTCCACCACTTGCACCGAGTGACGGCGACCTGCACGTGCTTGGCTACGAGGGCGACCAATACGACGCGTTTCTCACGCGGATCCGCGCCCGATACACGTCCACGGCCGTCGACCAGGACCTGCAGCTGTACTTCGGCGGCTCCAGAAACACCGTGCAGACGCGGTACATCGAGTATAACGAGGCATTGGCAGAGCACTTTCCGGTGTGCTTCATCGGCATGGTCGAGGGCGGTGGTACGTGCCAAGAGGAGCCCGTGCCGACCGGAGCGGCCTGCTCGTCTTCCATTCCGCAGCCCCGTCGATTCCCGGCATTACCGATCCTTTTCGGAGCGATTGCGCTGCTTGGCGTCCGTCGCCGTCGATACGGTTGAGAAGGGTGACCGGTTTGTCGTCGTCAACGCGCAAGTCGAAGATGACGAACTGGGCATGGAACTGCTCGCCACCAAGCCCTCTCGATCTGCCCTCCTCAGGCTACTATCGCTTTCGACGGAGGCGAAAATGTCGTGTTGGGTGCAGACATGCGGAAGGGCAAGCAGCCCGCCGAGTCAGGTGTATTGCGATGTCCATTGGAAGCACCTCGATACGCACCTCGGGGAGTTGACGGCTTGGATCGGGCGCGGCGCGGCTTCGCTATACGTTGGCCGAACAAACTACCCAGAGCGTAGGCTATTGACGCACTTCGCAGACAAGGATCACGACCGATTTGCCATCTTGCATTGGACAGCGCATCGCTACGAGATCGAGGCCATTGAGAAGTCGTTGATTGAGGTGGTGAAGACGAAGTTCAGCAAGAAGGGAAAGAACAAGTCCTCTGATTCGGAGGGCAAGCGGTCCGGGCCCTGGAACGCTGTGTACGTTTCGTGGCGCGAGATGGCCAAGTCCCCTCCGATTCCCACTCTGTGGCGGGAAGTCCGAAACCTCGATGAGCCGCCCGTGTGTCCGACACCTGGGTTCCTGGCTTTGCCGGTCTTCCTCCGCGCCGCCTGCGAACGCGGCGATGCCAAGCGCCTGATCAACGAACGCTACGCGCAGCCCGGATAAGAATGGAAGGCATTGGGTCCGTGAGACGTCGGGCAGCCAACCCTCCAACCAGCACCACCTTCGCCCCCTACATCGCGAGGAATCCCATCATCAGGGGGCCACCGATGAGGCTCATCAGCACGGCGAAGATCGAGACCGCGACCGAGGCCAAGACTGTCAGGCTGTCGGTGTGCCGCCTGACGTCGCCGCCCATGAACACCACCATCGACAGGGTGCTGAGGGCGGTGATGAACGTGGCTCCCGTGACCAGCATGCAGGGGTTGAAGGCGATGGACACGCAGGACAGGAAGAAGGCGCTACCAGCCGATTGCAGAAGGCGCTTGTTGTAGGCGGCGGCCTCGAGCTTGTTGAGGTTTTCCATGTCATCGGCGTGGATGTGGGAGAGGTCATACATCGGGGATATAGGCTCCGGGTCTCTGGATAGCTGTCTCACTGATAGACGCCACGAGTACGAGAGTCCGCTGCCGGATATTGCAGCGGCCCGTACGAAATCGCACGAAGGATATTCCCAGCTTGGCCAATGCCAACCCAACTCCCCTGGTCGTCGTGTTTCGCAGACGCCTGCCGCTGGCTGACTCAGAGAAGCTCGCGGACAACACCCGCGGCGAGTCCATCGTGGGTATCGTAATGCAGACCGTGCAGCGGACGTTTCCGACCGCCAGAGTGGTCTCGCTGTCGAGGGACACCACGGTCTCCGAGTCCTTGACGCTCTTCTTTATACGGTTCGATCCGGCGGCTGAGTCTGACCTGCGCCGAGCCATTCGTCACGCAGAGATGAACTGGGATCGCGCCCGCACTTGCGTGTTCGTGACCGCGAGAGAACTGCACGAGCGCCTCAGCATGGAGCTCGAGCGCTACGAGGTCGGGAACCCAGAGCGAACACCGGAGACCATCGCCGCCCACCTGGCCTTCCTGTGCCAGCTGGGCTTCCCAGGGTGGTTCATCGCCGCCCATCCTCCCGATCCAACCAAAGCTCCTGATGAATCGGACGAGGAATACGAGAACTGATCGGCGACGGCGGCCACCGCCGGTCAGGATCGCTCGACCCAAGCCTCGAAGGCCTCGACACTCCTCTCGTAGCGCTCGACAGCTCGGGGCGAGTCGCGGAACTTCCGGCGGAAGACAAAGTCATCCGAGAGGCAGAACTGGTCCACGACCTCTTTGCTTTCCGGCGTTTCGTACATGAACACGATCTGCGCCTACGCCTGCAGATCCGATAGGATGCCCCGACCTCCATGACCAGATCGTCCTCCCACCACGCGATGCCAGCCCGCTCGGCAGGCGTGCGGAACCGTCTAAACGAAGTTTCGACGGTACTTGTGCAGCGGACATTTCGGAATCATTTCAGGTGTGGCGCACGCAGCGCGTCGATTCCGAGCATGGTCGACCATAACGTGCCGTCTAAACACAGTTTAGACGGCCGATCTCCCCTAGTTTCCGACGCCTTCGAGCGCCTCTTCACCGGTACCGGGGTTCACGAGTGTCTCGATGGGCTGGATGCCGAGCAGTTGCTCGACGGTCATCTGGGCGACATAGGTCGGCTCCATGAAGTCCACGTCGCTGGGCCCCTCGGTCAGGTGGGGGCTGCCAGCTAGCTTCAGAACAGAGAGAGGCACCTCGCCGGTCGCGTCCAGGGTGTAGATCAACGTCTGAAGCGGATCGTAGTCGGCGGGGTCGATGATCGACCCCAGGCCACCGAGGTCGCACTCTGCACCCTCGCAGCCCACTACGCCCGCATTCTCGGGGTCTTGGTAGCCATCTTCAGCGCTGTCCTCTTCGCACCGCTCATCGGAGTGAGTATCGCAGTAGTCGGGGTCCTCATCCGGCTCCTCGGCTGGCTCGTCCTCGGCTGGCTCGTCCTCGGCTGGCTCGCCCTGGTCTTCGCCATTCTCACAGGTCTGCTCCGCACCGCACATGCCCCCGTCCGGCTCGTCATCTCCGTCGTCGGGATCATCCTCCGTGCCAGGGTCCTGGGTCAGGGTAGGGTCATGCGATGGCCACACCTCCTCATACACCTCGACATCCGTCGTCGTTGAGTCCACGACCCAGTTGAAAATGTCAACGGTGTCGCAATCGCCGTCACGGCAGTTGTTGATCTCCATGACGACCAGGGCAACGGCTGCAACCGTCACCGCGGATGGTCCCGTAGCGCCTACCGCAGGGGTAGCGGAGAGCTCCCATTTCTCGACCACAACCAGGTCGAACTCGAAGAAGCCGAGCGGGTCATCCATCGGGGCCTCGGGCACGTAGTCGAAGCTCGTCCATGCCTCGTCGTCATGCACGGTCCGCTCTACCTGCTTGGCGAGCATCTCCCGAAGCTCATCCATGCCGTAGGCGACGGGCTGCTCTACCCCATGGTCGCCATTGCTCCTCATCTCGGTGATGGTCAGCTTCCACAGGACTCCTTGGTCCTTCGTTGCGGTCTGTAGGTAGTGGACCACATGCCCGGAGGCCTCTAGCTCTTCAACTGCGGCAACATGAGCGTCGAACGTGACAGCGATTCCTTCGGAGGATCGGTCGTACGTCTCTTGGTCGAATTCAACGGCGAAAGCCTGGCCAGCAACAAGAGCCAGGAAGGGAATGATGGACACGTCGATACCTCTCAAAGGTGGCGGAATCGCCTTGCCGGCCCCGATTGCATCGAACATGCCACTCCAAGTCGCTCAATAGGTGGCGTTTGTCCGTGTGGCCCGCCCATCGGGGCGCACAAGTGGGCGCCCATTCGGGCTGGGGTGATGCTGGAGGTCGCCACGGATGCCGGAGAATACGTACCTCCGCCATTCATGCACCAGCGCCGTTGAGACACTCTGGGACGAATGGGACACGGCCGTCCCGGTACAGTTCTGTGAGCAGACTCCCTGGGCGCTACCGCGCAGATCGGCTGGACTGCAGAGGCATGACCCCATGAACAGACGCAGTCGAGACGGAGCGCTCGGGTCGAGGTTCTGCCGATCGCCGGCGTGCACGTATCGTTTTTGGCAAATCCCTTACCCGAGGATGGCTCCGCCAGAGTACCTTGTGACTATGTCTAAGATGCTGCGAATGTTGTTTGCCAGTGCGCTGCTCTTGGCTTGTGCCGGTCCTGAGACCGAATCCGCAATCCAATGCGAGAGCGCGCGCTGGTATCAAGACAGCGATGGGGACGGACACGGCGATGAGATGATGTCCAAGGACGACTGTCTCCAGCCCGACGGGTTTGTTTCGGTGGCAGACGATTGCGACGACAGCCAGCCGAACGCCTATCCAGGTGCCCAAGAGATCCCCTACGACGGCATCGACAACGACTGCGACGGCGAAGACCTCTGCGATGTGGACGGTGACGGGTATCTGGCCGTCGAGTGCGGAGGGACCGACTGCAAAGACGACGATCCGGCCTTCAACGAGGCGGCGGAGGACTCGATCCTCGTCGATCGGAACTGCGACGGTCAGAGCAACGCTATGGCCAGCGCCGCGCTCTTGGTGGGCGATGTCGCTCGCGAGCGGGCCGGAGATTCGGTCGCCGGCGCTGGCGATGTGAATGGCGACGGCTACGACGACTTCATGGTGAGCTCAATTGGACTGAACGACGGCCACGTCTACCTGTTCCTCGGCTCCAGTACGCGCCTGGTCGACGGCGAGCTCCGGTCGTCAGATTCGTTGTACACCGCGGCGGAACCTCGTGAATTCGCTGGAGACTCCGTGGCGGGTGTAGGTGACGTGAACGCCGACGGCTACGACGACATCCTCATCGGGGCATCGATGCCCTTCGACGACCGCCTCGGCTGCGGCTACCTCCTGCTGGGCTCGCCGGCGGGCATCCCGAGCATGAGCCTCGCCGATGCCGAGCAGTTCGGCTTCGCGGGGCGCGCTGGGGCATCGGTCTCCGGCCTTGGCGACATCAACGGAGACGGTTTCGACGACATGATCGTGGGTGCCTGGACCGAGGGCGACGGAACCGCATTTGTGATCCTCGGCTCGGCTTCGCCGACCGGGCGCCCCCTGTACGATGCCGATGCCGTGCTGGTGGGCGAGATTGGCGACGATGCTGCCGAAAAGGTCGCCGGCGGGGGTGATATCGACGGAGACGGCCTCGCCGATGTGCTCATCGGCGCCCGACAGGCCCAAAGCTTCGGGACCGCATATGTGTTGCTGGGGGCCGCACAGGGCCTGCCGTCCGGGGGGCTTCCCGATGTCGCCGACGCGATCTTCAGCGGCGAGCTCGAGTACGACGGCGCGGAGTACGTCGCCAACGGGGGGGACATCGACGGGGATGGATACGCCGAAATCCTCGTCGGAAAGAGCAATGCGATCCGCAGCGGCGTCTACATCGTGCGCGGCTCCGCAGCCGGGCCAGCCGACATGAACCTGGCCAACGCCGACGCCTACCTCGACGGCGCGAGCGCCCAAAAGCTCGGGACACACGAATCCCTCGGTGGCGGCGACGCCAACGGCGATGGATTCTCCGACCTGCTGCTTGGAGCCTATGGCGCCGACCTGCCCATAGGAATGGAGGGCGGGGGTGCCTTCATCGTCCTTGGTGGTCCCGCCGCCATCGCGTCGATGGACATCCTCGACGCGGATGTCCGCCTCGGCTCCTCCTCCACTGGCGAGCACATGGGTGGCACTGCCGCGTTCGTCGGCGATCTCGACAGCGACGGCGCCTCCGACATGCTCATCAGCGCCGAGCGACGCCACATAGGCCAAAACGAGGAAGTGGGCGCGGTCTACCTGCTCTATGGAGATTTGCTTCCCTGAGCGACCACGCAAAACGGCCTACGCGGTGCCTTGTTCGTCATTGTCCGGGGCACAACCTCGTGGTCTGGATCGCTCGACAAGTATCCAGGTCCATCGTGACGTGCGCCCTCCGAGATCATGCTCTGCGGAGCATTCGAATCCGTTCGCGGTCGCGCTGTTGACGTCCGCGCACAAGTGACCGTCCTCGGCGCAGCGCCCGATCGTGATACCAAGGCCAGAGGAGGACCCATGCAACCTGCGTCCTGGGCCAAGGTCATCTGCGCCGCGATGTCGTTCATGCTCGCCCCAGTGGCATCGGCGCAGGGGTGGTACGTGCCGTTCGACTTCCAGGTCCTCGGCTCAGCTCAGTTTGCGAGCCCCCTCGAGGACGAAGGTCTCTTCCGCGCACAGCAGACCCACGTCGGCGCTGCTGCGGCGGTGATCGAGACGATGGATCTGCACGAACTCATTGTGACCTCCATCGGCCGCGACAACAGCCCCAACCACGCCTACGCCGGTGGCATCGACATCGAGAGCAAGGACCTCACGCATCTTCAGCGGCACTATGAGGCCCTCGTGATCAGCAAGACCTTGGGTCCCAACCATCGGGTGCTCGTCGAAGAAGCGGGCGCCAAGAAGGGCTTGCTCAGCATCTATATCGATGGAGAGCGCACGTCTCTGGTACCGAAGAGGCGGATCGAGACAACCCATACCCACATCGACTGCCACAGGATGCCCCTTCCCGACGTGCCGCTGTTCTTCGAACTCGGTGTGGGCCGCATTCCCCGGATTGTCTTGCCGACCGACGAGGAACTCAACGCGCTGGCGCGCCTGGCGCCGTGGGATCCCGCCGCGCTTCCGTTTCAGGTCCATCCGAGTGAGCTGGTGTTGCACCTGGATCCGGAGCTAGAGGAAGCCATGGCTGGGGGACTGCAGCGGTGGCTCGCTGGGAATGCGCTAGAGAGCTTGGAAGAGTTGCCCACCTTTCTCCGTCCGATATCGGAGAGTTGGCGAAAGGCCTTCGCACAAGCCATAAGTGCGGTAGGTCAGCAGAACGGCAACCCCTACCAGAGCGCGAGCTGGCCCCAGACAGCCGCGTACCAGGCTGGTTTTGAGGCCGGGCGCGCTCAGGCGGTGGAGGCCTCCTCAGGGGGAGCGGGTCCGACGCCGGGGACAGGTCCGGGGACAGGTCCGGGCTCAGGCCCAGCGCACAACGAGTACGCCCATCTCGAGGCTGCCGAACACAACGCTGGCAACAATGCTGGCGCTACCGGCGAGCAAGATGGCGGAGCATCCGAGGAGGAGGGCGAGACGGGTGGGGGCGATACCAACGAGCCCAATGAGCAGGAGGAAATCACCATCACCGGGGACTGGTCGCCCCCGGAATCGGGCGACGAGGACTGAGGCCAGGCCGCTCGATCAAGTCGTCGCACCGGACCGGTCCCGTCGTAGAGGCCATTCGTCACATTGAGGGATGGGAGAGACGAAGATCAACTGGCCGGTTGGGTCATGCCAAACCTGACGAAGGCCCTCGGGGCGGTGCCCAGCCGCTCAGCTTGAACCTGCGAGCTGAGCCTGCCCCTTTCCTGGCCGCGGGATTCAGATGGAGGCACCATCGATGTCCTGGGTGCGTTAATGCGGCCTATCCTCTCAGGAAAAGTCGGTGAGGCGCACATGACCTTCCCATTCGGAATTCAGGAGCTAACGGTGGACGATCTTTCGACGTTCCGCCGACGCTACGAGGACTCGGTCGAGGAGCAGCCGATCGATGATCTGGGGCAGTGGCATATACGGACCTATGACACCGTTGAGCCTGGGGATTTCTCAGAAGCACTGAATCGGCTTGAGGTGGTCCTTGGCAAGAGCAGCGATTACTCCGGATTCGCGGCCGCGAGACATCTGCTGTCCCAGTGCAGCCCCGGCTCATCGGTATCCTACCAAATGGTACGGCAGCTTCTGGCCCAGCCGTCACCGCTGCTGTTTCGGTATGGCCTGTGCATAGTCGTCGCCGGAGAAGTCTGGGTCGATCGAGAGGTGATCGACATGATTGCCCGATTGGCACGGGCGGATCAGGAAACCATGGCCCTCGCCCAGCTGGCGAAGCTGGCCATCGAGACGGGGCTCGCACCACATGGCTAATCTCTCCTCGCTTCAGGTCGCCACCTTGGACGCCTTCCGAGAGGCCAACCCAGGTCCGATCGGCGTGATTCTCGAGGACAACCAGGGCTATGCGGCGCTGGTCCGACACATCACCGGTGCAGCGGTTCAGGAACGCGACAACTTGGCCAAACTGGCTGACCGAAAAGTAGCGCTGTGCGTCAACGGCGGTGGGAATGGCCCACCTGAGGATGTCAATCTTCGCGAGGTGGTGCAGTCGTACCCGTGGTGCTTCATTCTCTTTCAGGCGACGTTCGGGAGGGACGATATCGCCGTCCAGATCGACCGGTTGCTCGACGCGGGCAGGCCATTAGACCGGCTGTTCCTAGTGAACTACCACCTCGACCACACCGAAGCCAAGGACGACTTGAGGAGACTGTTTGCTCTGGTGGCGACGGTAGAACTCTGCTTTGCTGACGGTCAACACCTGTTCGAGGTCGATGCGGAGAACACCGCCAACCCGCGAGGCGCCCGCCATGTGGCAAACCTATTCGCCCACATGCGGAAGGTCGGTCTGCCAGCGTTAGCCACCAGCTATCGCGAGTACCGACGTTGCGTCGAGGAACTCGGGGCAGCACATCGGCCAGGGGACGTGGTGAAGGCCGCGCGCCATTGCTTGACAGCCGCAACGGGCATGCTTTTCCGTCTGAATTTGACGGGGCTACCGTCGAAGAGAGACTTCGATCGAGCGACCGAGATTGCGATTGCGGCGTACCTGGCCGATGCAGCTGACGGCTCGATCGGGGAGGCGCGATGAGGATTGCGGTGTTCCGGGGGTCGCTGACCCTCAACCGGGGTACCGACCCATCCACACAGCTTGTGGACCGGCTTCGGAGCCTCGGTCACGACATGCTGCACCTCAGCGCCGTCGCCCGTCCAAACCAAGAGATCACGGAACTCTTGGAACGCGATCTGGCTTCTGCCGAAGCCGTGGCATCGTTCGACCCACAGGCTCTCGCCATAGTGATCCCCAGCCCGACTCACGAGTCGTTCCCGCGCGAGCTCATCGAGAAAACCGTGGGGGCCGGCGGATCCGTTGTGTACGTCGGCCCCGCCGCCGGAAATTGTCCCGGTAACGCCCCGGCGATCCGGTTCCTAGCGGGGCGTGGCTTCTACTTTCAGAGTCTCGCGTCGCCAGGGCCTCAGCCGATCCGTTCCTTGCACGGCTACGAGATTCGTCTACGGCCGGTCGAGAGAGCAACAGTGCCCATGCAAGGGGTATACTTCCTTGAGGTCCGTGCGCCCTACGTGCTGGCAAATCAGCCAGGGCAGACCACTCTGCTGGAGGTCCCTACCAAGGAGTGCTGCACCGCCGAAGGAAGCCCGCTGCCAGATGGAATGGGTGTGATCGCCGCGGTGCGAGCGTCCGCCGGCCAAGAGGCTCTGCTGACGGGCGATTGGCTCACCCCGTCTTCTCTCGCCGCTTGGTCATGTAACTTCCAGCTCATTGCCAACTTGCTCACCGGCGGGCGCCCGGCCGACGCTTCTGAGCACTTCCCGAGGCCTGCCAACTCTACGCCGAGGGCTGGGCCGGTATCGCCAAGGTCGTCGTCGTCGGCACGACCCGACGCGCTGGTGGGGCGGACCGTCCCTACCCTGGCCATCAGCGCTGGCAAAGTGAGCCGGCCGTTCGTGGACATGGCTGTCGAGCACCTTCGCGCCCATGGCTACGACGCCGTCGTCAGTTGTGACGACGCGTCTGACCTTGCTGACAAACTCCCGGGCGACTTCTATGCGTTCGTCCCCGTGATCGACCGGGGAGTCCCCGATCACCAGGAGCGTGAGGCGCTGGCCGCCTTCGCCGCTGTCCAGAAGAACCCGGACGGGCTCCGCATTATCCCCATCAACCTTCACGAGAGACTCGACGACACGATGGGGGGCACGATCGGACGACTGGCTGCCTGGGTCTGGCTACCGGGCCACGACAGTCTGGCTTGGGATGCCTTGTTCGACACGCTGGTTCGGGTTCTAGAACGCCCCAAAGGTCGCTTCGTCTGGCGAATGGGTGAGCGAGGGCTGAGGACCTTCGTCTCTTACTCGTTCCGAGATCACGATGATGCAGCCCGGTTGGGGGGGCTCCTCAAGGGGTGTGGGTTGGACGTTCTGCTCGCTGACGAGACTACCCTAATGAACGCCCCACTGAGGGAGGAACTCGGGCGCCTAGTCGCCGAATGCGATGTTTTCATCGCGCTCATTTCGCCCGCCTATCGGCAATCCAACTGGTCGTTCATGGAGGCGGAGCTCGCCATCGACCGCCGTCGCCGTACTGGCAGGCCGCACGTTCTGTGTGTCGCACCGCACGGCCAGCGCGTGCCACGGTGGTACGGTGACTCGCCTGTGTGCCACGACATAAACGGCGTGAGAACTGCGCTGAGGACTCATGGCATGCTTGACCCCTTCGAAGGATCGCCACCGTGAGCCTGGTGACTCTGCTCGGCGCTACGCTACGGGCCTCGTCTAAGCTCGCTGCGGGCCGCCGGAAGCGGCTGCTCGCCAACCTCGACCGCCTGGGCGCCCAGGGCGTGCCCGCAGACCGGTTCGACCTCGCCGGACCATGGGCCCAGCGCTACTCCGGCTGAGGACAACAGGGCCCGAATCCAAGCGCCTCAGCTGACCCGGCATCGCACTGCGCGAGCACCGCGCCGGCGCACTGATTCCGACACGCGCGGTGGCGCTCCATGGCCACCGCGTCCGCTGGCAAGTCCTCGTGGGTCTTGACGACAGGTCATGTCACCGGTCTAGGATGTTACGCGGCCCACCTGACAGAATCCGAAGTGCCGATGTGACGTACAAGAGGCTATCTCAGGGCCACCAGCCGCTCACATCGCGAATCGCCCGTGCCGTTGGCCCCGCCAGCTCGAGCTTCACGAGAACCGGCGCGAGACCATGCAGCCGCGCCAGCAATTGCGGCCTCGACTCGTCCACCAACTCGGGGGCCTTTGCGCGCCAAAGAGCCAGCAAGTCCGGGCCCGACAACGCGCACAGGAGATCAGAGAGTTCGGGCAGCAGCCTATCGTGGTGAAGGTAGGGCTTGGCCTGCCACGCCGCATCGACAGCTTCGGCGACGAGAATGGGCCTTCGATTCTCTGGCCAACGGCCGGCGAGGGCCGCAATTGCCCGCGCGCGGCTGTCCGGGTCTGACAACTTGCGGGCCAGGTCTAGAACATCATCGAGCCGCTCTTTGGGCAGCGATTCAGCAGCTTCCCTGATCGCCGCTGCCTGCCAGTTGGGCGACCCCATTCGCGCCATCAGGTCCATCGCACCGTCGAGGTTGTCGTGGTACGGCAGGAGCCGCGCGATAGCGCCCTCCAGACGCTCACCCTCGTCCGAGAACTCCGTTGCTTGAATCTGTGAGATGTTCGACCACACGGCCTGGACCAGGATCGGCCGAAAGACTGGCGGACATCGCTGGATGAGCCAGCCCGTGGTGATGCCGCGCTCGTAGACGTCAGGTTCTTCGGTCGCCAAGGCGACGAGAACCTTCCACTTCTCGAGGTCCGGCGACCCCGCCAGACGCGACAAGACGTCGCGGCGAAGGTCGGCGTCCTCCAACGCTGGAAGAAGCGCCACCGAGTGCTGCCATGCGGCCGCACCCTCTGCGCCCGGGAGGTGAGCTGCGAAGCACGCGCTGGAAAGTGCTCCTGCGAACGCACGCCAGCCCTCGTCAACTGTGGCAAGCCCGCTGTCGAACTGAACCTTGGCGCGTGCGGTGGCGACAGGATCGAGGAGATCCACGAACGCATCGAGGGCCCACACACGTCGCTCGGGGTCCGACATGGCAGCGGCCACATCGATGGCGCGGTCGAGGAAACGCCGGCGTCGATCGCCGCTGGCGGCCCTTGCAAGCGCTGGCAGGGCGATCTGGGCAAGGGCGGTGGGATCCTCGAGTCCGGCCAGAACAGTGTCGGCCACAGGAGCATCGGTCTGCTCGAGGTGAGGCGCCAAGAGGGCCAGGGCGCGGGCCCTGAGATATCCGTTGAGTGCCTTGGCGGCTTCGTTGAGGAGCTCCCGTCGCTCGGGCGGTGTGAGGCCTTCAGCGAGAGAGCACAGACTGAGCAAGACGGCATCGTCGTCGCCAATCGCCATAGTCGCAGCCTGCGCGCGCTTCAGGCCCTGGCCATCGGCATGCTCGGCCAGGGCGCTGATGGCCTCGAGGCGGTCGCTGGTTTCGGGCAGCGTCACGGCCAGGTCGATCGCGCGCACTATCTCGTCGGCGTCCAGCCGACTGGCGAGCGCTTCAATTGCCTGACGCCGTTCGATGGGACGGTACTTGGAAACAGCATTCCAGACGCGCGCTCCCAACTCTCGACGTGGTTCAGATTCGGCCAGGCCGAGGAGAGCGCCGAGCGCCTTCATTCGCGTCTCGGCATCTTCGATGGCCCAGGCCTCTGGCCACAGAGCGGCAAGGAGGTCTCTGCCCTCGTCGTCATCGAGGCGCTCTGCAAGGGCAAGGCTCGCCTCAGCTCGGAACTGCACGTCGGGGTCCGCGCGGATCAGTTTCAAGGCCTTGCGGCCTGAAGCAGCGTCCAGGTAGGGCACGAGCGAGGTGAGCAGCTCCAGCCGCACGGGCCAAGCCGAAAGGATGATGGGGAGGGTGCTCGAGAGCATCGGCGGCAGATCCGCGAAGGCCACTTTGGCAGTCTCGATCCAAGGGTCTTCGTCGAACGACGTGACGATCTCCAGCACCTCGATGACGGCGTCTTGTCTCTGGGTCGGACCAAGGAGCGGCAAGCAGTGCACCAGGGCTTCGCCGTGGGAAGTGCCGTCTTGGATCGTTTGCGCCAGCTCAATTGCTCGGTCCGCGGCACCGAGCGCTACGAGGCGCCCGACCATTGCTGACGTGCACCAGCCACGCGGCATGGGGTGCTCGATCGTGGTGACCACGGCGTCCATCGCCCCCTCGACGCCGGCGACATCGAGCAAGGGCAGGATCGGCTCCAGAGCCGCGGAGCGAAACAGCGGGTGAGTGTCTGCGCAGGCGCTGAGCGCTTCTGTGAGCACGGTCGCTCTGTCTCTCCCCTCGACCGCTGCGGCCACAGCTGCAAGCGCGCGTGTGCGTTCGTCGCCTGGACCGCTCCTGCGAGCGAGAGCGAGGGCGCTGTCGGTGCGTTCGGCTGCTACGAGTGCCTCGATCAACGGGATGAGAGAGGTTGGGACCTTTTCGAGCAGCCGGGCGACAGCAAGCGCCTTGTCGAGGAGCTCGTCCGCCCGGCTGGGAGGCATCAGCGGTCGGAGCGTGACGAGGCCGAGCGCGCGCTGGGCAGGCTCACCAACCTGGTAGACGTAGCCGAACGCCTGCGGTGCAGTCCAAACGCCGGCTTCCACCAACGCACGCACCATTGTGGGGGATACATGAGCGGCTTGTGCGCCCACCGAGGCCGTGCACAGCACGAGGCGCATGACGGCGGTGAGTGCCGTGTCACTAGACCGAATACGGCGCTCGAGCTGGGCCCTGTAGGCGTCGAGGTGGCCAGTGCGATCCGACGCTCTGAACCACGCGGGGTCCCCGTCGGGCGTTGTCAGGCGAAGGACCCGGTCGATCTCCGCAGGACCATCATCCAACTCGGCGAGGTGGTCGAGGAGGTGGCGATGGAAATAGCCGTCGTCAGCGCCATCCGGCCAGTCGCGCTCGCAGCGAGAGCGGTATCCGTCGAGCATTGCGGCGCGCATCTCTGGCACGTCGAACTTGGCCCGAAGGTAGTCAGCAACGAGGTCGTGTACGCGCACGACGGGAGGGTCGACAGACCGACGGATCAGCGCCTTGTCTTCGAGACGCTGCAACAGGCGTCGACCGTGCCGACCGCGAAGCTGGGCTCGCGATTCCCAGAGCGCGAGCACGGCGGGTTCTGAAACACCGCCCAACCAGAAGAAGGCGCCCAGCTCTCCGAACCGGGCGACCGCGTCGGGGTCCTCTTTGGCCAGAGCATCCACGCTCACCTGCAGAGTCGCGAGCACGTCGGGATAGGGGTAGTTGGGGAACGCCTGACGAGCGAAGGCAAGGTCCGCGTCTGTCAGCGCCTCGAGCAGGTCGGACCACGGCGTACCGCCCCGGGCCAGCGCTCCCTGCAGAGCCAGGGCGAACGGCAGGCCCCCGCACTGCACCGCGACCTCGCGAGCCGTGTCGGGCAGGTCTTCGGGGGCTTTCCCTACCCAATCGGCCAAGTGCACGACTGCGGCGCTGGGATGGAGCACGTCCAGAGTCAGCGTCGTAGCGCCCAGGCCGTGACCCAGCGCCGCATCTCGCGTGGTCACCAAGAGCCTGCAGACCGGTGAGAGTGCGTTGATCAGCGGAGCCACCTGGTCCATCGCCCATGCGTTGTCCAGCACGAGGAGAGCCCGCCGGTCAGCGAGCCAGCTGCGGATCCGTGACACGCCATCGGCGAGACCTGATGGCCTCCCTCCAGCCAGGCCCGCAGCTGCCACCACGTCCCGTACGATCTCGAGTGGGGTAGTGCTCGGCGTGAGTTCCACCCAAAGGACGCCGTCCCCGAAGACCCTTCGCGTGCTGATGGACCGAGCCATAGCTGCTGCCAGTACGGACTTGCCTACGCCGCCCATGCCTTGCAGAAGTGTGACGCGTTCTATCGGTGGGAGCACCACGGGGTTGTCGACCTCGTACAGCAGCGCTCTTGCAAGCCGGCTCAGGTCGTTCGGGCGCGGTTGAAAGCGAGGTGGAACCTCCGGCACAGCGCCGATCAGCGGGCCAACGGGGGGGACCGACTCGGAGAGCACACGCAGGACCTCATTGCGCGCCTCGGTCTGGTCTCGCGAGAGCCGCACATCGGGGCAGTGCAAGTTGGCGAGCTCGGGGGGAACGAGATCGTATTCCCCGAGACGCAGGACCGGCGTGACCGCGACGCCATCTACAAGCGCGGCCTGCCACTCTGCGCGGACGTATTCGGAAGCGATGGCGGAGGGGCCCAGAACGACCAGAAGCCGGTCACGCGCGCGGATGGCGTCTCGAATCTCCTGCAGAAAGCTGAGTGAACGGCTCGGCATCGCCTCCCGGTCAAACCAGACGTCGAACCCCTTGGTATCGAGCAGGTTGTACAACGCGCGGGCGAAAGGCTCGTCGTCGCTGCGAGCGTATGACAGGAAGACGCTGGACATGTCAGCTCCTTGCTCGATGACAGCAAGGGCATCGTAGGGGACGGGTGCTCTGTCGGCCAACACCGCGTGGCTGTCGAGGCTGTCGATGCCACTGCTGCAGGAACGGGATCGTCTTCATTGCTGCAGCTTCCCCCACACCGCCCACGGCGCAAGAGCGTCCAACTGCTAGGATGCGGCGAGCTGCTCCGCCAACTCCAGCAGCCCGGAGTGATCAGGGGCATGTTCCAGGCCCAGCGCCACGTGCCATGTTGCCCGGTTGATCGCCCCGAGAGATGCTGCCGCGACGGCAGCCACGTGCAGGAAGCGAGCTCGATTGCCCGGTGCGACCGTTCGTTCGTGTGCTGCCAGCGAAACCTCTTCAGCGAATTCGAAGTCGCCGGAGTGAATGACCTCGTAGGCACACCCGAGAAGCTCCTTCACTCCTCCGCAACGTTCCAGTCGCGCGGCCGCCCGGGGAGTGGTTTCGAACGCGAGGTAGGGCGGTGGCGCCACCTCCGAGCCGCGCGACGCAAACACATCCCCGATGCCGTGTCGGGCGAACGGCGCATGGTCGGCGAGTTGCTCGATGCCGCTCTCGACCTGATCAAAAGTGGACTGCGTGTGCCCGGCATTCAGCCACCGCTTCGCCTCACGCCACACCACTAGTGCATCTCTCGCGAACCCAGCGCGCCCGAGGTTATTCGCGAGCGCGATGAGCAACGATGCATCCGTGCCTTCTTGCTGGATGAGCCCGATCAGATAGACCGCTGCTTCCTCGTAGCGTCCCTCTTTGGCCAGGCGCATAGCCCGCAGCTCCCCTTTCGCGTCGGGCGAGCGCCGCTCGCGGAGGTGGACCAGGCAAGGCCGCCTTCGCCGCACCAACCGCAGCGCATTGCCGGCGCCCTCCACCCCCGCACCATCCAGGTCCCACCTGTCGACTCCCTTGCTCACCGCGTGCAGGTCCAGCCAGGAACGCAGCGGTTTTGGGTCACCATCCTCGGCGTCCAGGATCGCGCGCACCCAGAGCGCAAACGCCCGCCGGTCCTGGTCTCCTCTTGCCGAAAGGGACGGTATCTCCGCTATGAACGGCTGCTCCTCTAGTATCGCGGGGAGCATCGGATACCAGACCCGGTGGTCGGCAAGGGCGTCTAGATGGCTCCGGAGCTCCTCTAGCTCGGCCTGGGCCCCCACCCCCCGCGTGTAGTTGGCCGACACCAGCGGGATGAAGTGGGTGCAGACTGACATCGCGACCCGGAAGCGCAACCACCAGACCGGATCGTCTCGGTCGGCTTCGACATCGATGATGAAGGGGCGGCATCCCGCGTCTTCGAGCACTTCGAACAGCTGCAGTGCTACGTCGCGGTCGTGACTGTTGTAGGAGATGGCAACCCGGGCTTGGTCCGGGCTGGCGATGGGCTTGGGAGCTGGCTCGATCTCGTGCACCAGCCAGGCACCCTCGTCGCCGACAACATAGGCGCCTCGAACAAGGCCGGCGACACAGAGTCTGACTTGTGCCGGAGCCTTCGCAACCACCATGCCGAGCATGTCACCAACGGATTGCCCGAACGTCTCGAGCGCGCTCTCGTAGTCTGCGTGCTGTGGCGTACGAATATCGCGGCGGGCATCCGCTGCGGCAAGCGCATCGTCAAGGGCGCGCCTGGGTACTGGAAAGATGCGTGAACTCATCTTGGCATTTACCGATGGAAGTTGGTGGTCCAGTCGACAGGCTTTTCCAGACCATTCTGCGATACTTGGTCGAGAAAGTACAATGCCAACCAGGAGTCCAATAGCTCCTACTCGCGTGATCTCCGGGAGAACCCATGATTGATTTGTTCGCCGTGCCGACCCAAGAAGAGATTGAGACTCATGTGCGCATGCAGGGCGACCACTTCCAAGGGAATCCGCACCACCTGGTGTTCCTGATGCGCCTTCTGCAGACGCGCCGGAGCTCGGATGATCGGCGCGATGCGCTGGAGGCTTGGTCCGCCTTTAATACTCGGCGGGACGATTCTCTTCCCGGGCCCCATGGCATGGCGATGAAAGGGCCGTACCGGGAGAGCTATCGGGGCCTGAAACTCCGTGGGCTCACGTTGGAGTCGAGCATCGTTGGGCCCATCGATCTGCGGGGCGCGGACCTCCGGAACGCGAGCCTGCGAGAGTCGGTGCTCACCAAAGCGGACTTTCTAGGCGCCGATCTCACTGACGCCGATCTGCGCGGCTCCTGGCTTCGGGGGGCACGCTTAGCGGACGCGACGCTGGTCGGCTCCAGAATGAGCAAAGCCTTTCTCGGAGATGCCAACCTCCGCGGCGTGGAATGCGACGCTAGGACCGACCTCTGTGACGCCGATCTTCAGGGGGCCAACCTCTCGGGCGCGAAGTTCCTTGGCTCAAAGTTATGCAGGGCCAACCTTCAACTCTGCCAAATGATCGAAACTCGTCTCGAAGGTGCTGACCTCACCGGCTGCCAGGTCTTCGGAGCAGCGGCTTGGTCCGTGAAGGTCGACGAAAAGACGTGTCAGGACGACCTGTTGGTGACCCCGATGCAGCCAAACCGCGGGGTCGGGAGAGGTCGTCGTCAGAGCGTGGTAGAGCTCACGGAGCCCGTTCCTCCTCTGCGAACAGAGTCCCTTGAGCACGCTCACCTCGTGCATCTGATGACGAATCCCGATCTGTCCGATCTGCTTGCCAGCGTCACCAGCAAGGGGGTGTTGTTGTTGGGCCGGTTTGCTGGGGAGCATGGGGAGGTCCTGGACGCTCTTCGAGTGGAGATTCGGAGACTCGGATATCTTCCGATGAAATTCGATTTCGAAAAACCAAAGGACCGCACGCTCAAGGAAACCGTGCTCACCTTGGCGGGACTGTGCCGCTTCATCATCGCCGACATCACCGAAGCGAGCAGCATCCCGCTGGAGCTCACAACGATCGTCAAGGACTACAAGATCCCAATAGTGCCGATTCAAAGGGGTGGACGACCGACTTTCAGCATGTTCCAGAGCATCGAGCGTGAGTTCAGTGACCGGCTGTTGCCCTCGTTGACCTATGCCAACAAGGACGAACTCATCCAGGTGCTGGAACGCGCAATCGTCGAACCCGCCCTCGAGCTCGCCAAGGTCCTCGACGGGGACAAGGCAGCCATCGTAGAGGTCCGATACGCCAGCGATTACGCGGGTTCATAGTCAGAGCGCTCCCTAGGTGCTTTTCTCGGCGATCCGATAGGTCTGGTCGAACTCCGATCGCGCGATCCGGTAGACCTCGTCGAGATCGGGCCACGGCGCCGCGAAGTAGTCGCCTTCGTACACCTGTTGCTCCGATTTCCACGGCGCAATGATCAAGAACTCCTCGCTCACGTCGAGCAGGGACGTGACCGCGTGTGTGACCTCTAGTGCGCGGACCTCACCCCGAGGTGAGTACAGCGTCCACATGTCGTCGACCGGCTCCACCTCGTCGTAGCGCGCCTCGAACTTGGAGCAGTTGATCAGATACTGTTCCCCCGCTTTCGTCAGGGCGCGAATCACGATCTGATCGGCCTTGGCGTAGTTGCTGGTCTCTTCGCCAGCTTCGGTCACCGAGATGACCACCTCGCCGACCTTCGCCGGCCGTGCGTGCACCTGCTGGCACTTCTTGTAGTGGGCGCCGTCCTCCGAGATGCGCGGCATAATGACCGCCTTCAGCTTCTCCTGCGGGATCGGTAGGGCTTCGCGCAGGCCGTCGGTGATTGCGGTGAACTGCTTTCGTTGCGTATCGGACATGCCCGCCAGGATGGGTCCGAGGTCATTGCACAGGCCGCTGAGCTTCCAGTTGGCCCAGCCCTTGTCGAGGATCCGGTCCAGCAGCTCCAAGGCGCGGTCCAGGTCCTCTTCGAAACACGCATGGATCAGCAAGGTCGAATCGAGCCACTCATCGGTGCGATCCAGGTCCTGCGCCCGACGACAGGCCAGCCCGACGTGCTCGGCGCATCGGACCGCCCGCTCGCGGTCTCCGGTCCGGTCCCGCTCGATCAAGGCGACAAGCAGCTTGTGCGCGCAGTAGTACTCGTTGAGGTCGAGCTGCATGCCATCGTGGTACGCGTCGACGGCTCTGCTCTGCGAGACGCGGCGCTTCTGTCGATTCGTCTGGCTGCGTGCCAGCTCGCGGTATCGCCCACCGATGTTGCCCTGTCTATCCGGCGTGGCGCCGTGCTTCTTCGCCACCGCTTCGAGGAGCCCGATCGCGTCGCCGAGCTTGCCCAGCCTGCCGAGGACCATGGCCCGCTGCTCGAGGAAGAATGCTTGTTCGCTGACGCGATCCGGAAGGCGCTCGAGGACGTCCTTCAGCTCGCCCCAATTGAGGTGATCGCGAACGGTAGCGACGAGCTCTTCCAGTGCATAGGTCGGGAGCGTCTGAATCGTCTCGTCTCCCAGCAGCTCGCGGAGGGGCCCCTTCACTCCGTTCTCGGCATCCACCGTCGCGCTTCGCAGCTCGGCCTCGAATGCGAACAGCGCCGACGAGACCTCGTCGAGTTGCCGGCCATCCTGCGTCTCTTGGCCCAGCTCGGTGAGCTTGAACACGGGGCCCTCACTCTCGGCCAAACCGCCAATACCGTCGCGCAACACATCCGCGATCCGCCGGTAGTCCGCCTCGGTCGGCTTCTCGCGCGCCAGCGGATACCGGAGCTGCGTGATCTGCTTGAGATCGAACAGCGACCGAGCCCAATCGGCGCTGATCAGGACGCAACCCGTGTCCTTCGCAGCGTGGCGCACTCCGGCTTCGTAGTAGACGTTGCCGTTCGGGATGCTGATGTCGGCGATCACCAGCTCTGCGGCCACCAGCTGTTGCAGCATGTCCATGATGATCACAGAGCCTGGCTGCGTGTCCGCCCGAACGGGCATGTAGCCCAGGTCCTTCAGAGCCGGGAAGATCGCCTTGTGGTACAGTGCGTCGAAGTCGACGGTAGAAGGGCCTTTTCCGGGTGCGAGACCGGTCGGCTTGACCCGAAACGGCATGGCCACGAATGCGACCCGCTTCAGGGTCTGGTTGGGTCCGGTTGGCATCAATCACCTCTGTGGCGTGATGATACCCAATGCAGGTGCACGCGAATCGATACCGGGGTAGAGCGAGCGACTCGACATCGAGCCATGAGTCCCTCCGGATTGCAGGTCAGCGGAGGTCGAAGGCGCTGGGGAAATCTCCGCTCTCAACGAACAGCTTCGCTGCCCGCTCTCCCAGCTTCTTGAGGATCTCCACGTTGTCGGGCTGGTCCATCTGCTCCAGAGTCGCCATGTTCTCGGCAGGCACCTTCATCCCGCCGAGGTTGTTCCGAATCCAGTCCTCTTCGAGGGTGACGTTGTAGCGCTGATACGTGAACAGGGACTCGGAGCCCAGGGTGTCGTTGTTCAGCCGGCCAAGCTCGCGATCGATGACGCGGCCAGTGCGGCTGGTCCCCATCCACTGCATCATCGTCTCGACGAGCTCGCCGCAGTCGTCCATGACGGCAACCGTCGCGCGAAGCCCCTCTTTGGCGGCCAACTTCGACGAAGTGACGGCGGGGTCGGCGCGTCCGGTCCCCGCCGAGATCACCAGGAGCCGATCCGCTCCGGTGTGCCACCGCAGATGGAAGCCCTCCAGCAGCGCCAGCTTGATGGCCTCGAGGCTCGGGTTGTTGGCGGTGCTGACGCCCCCGTCGATGAAGTGCCCCTTCTGATCGGCGGCGATGGCGATGGTCTCCGGACGGAAATACGTCGGCGCTGCCGTGCTCGCGCGAACGACCTGCCAGAGAAGATAATCCTTGTTTGGTACTGAGTTTTCACTGCCGTGGTAGTAGCGACCGTGGGGATTGTTGGACAGGGGCCACTGGCTGCCGGTATCCAGCCTCTTGGTGACCACGAGCAGACCGGTGATGAGCTTGTCGCTCCCGAGGGAGGTCTCCGCCCCGAGCACTTCCTTGAGCGCCCCCTCGACTTTCGAGGCGTCGTACTTGGCCCGCGCGACGCCCCAACGAAACCAGCCGGCGTCGAAGATGGTGTTTGTCAGATCGAGGTATTTTTCTTCGATCTGCGCGACCGTCATCCCCTTGGCGAGGCCCGCCGCGATGATTGCGCCCGTGGATGTGCCGGCGATGAGGTCGAAGTAGTGACCGAGCCGGAACGCCTTGCCGTTGCCGTGGCGACGGCGCAGGATCCCCTCCACCCGACGCAGGAACTGGAGCGTGAGGATCCCGCGCATGCCTCCGCCATCGAGGCTCAGGATGCGCTTGGGGCCGGTGTCGCGAGCGAAGTGCTCGGCCAAGGTTTGCGTTGTGTAGGTCATTCCTCATTTCCCCCTGGTTCTGTTGAGCTCGAGAGTCGAGCCAGCTCTTCTTCCGCGCGTTCGTCGTCGAGCCAGTCGGCGCGCCAGGCCTCGTTCTCGCGGGCCATTGCCTGCTCACAACGCAGCACAAACGCCTGTTCGGCATCACGGGACTGTGCCCCAGAGAGCCCTTCGAAGCCCGCCAGCAGGAGCTGCAGCTCGAAGCGTGCTTCCTGGTATCGCCGCACGGTGACGTCCAGGCGCTGCGCACTCAGCCATGCCAGGATCGCGGCGGCGATCGCCGTCAATACCGGCACCGCAACTGCGGCAATGCTCACCAACAGGCCGCCGGCACCGAGGAGCGCCGCGCCCAGCCCCAGATAGGTCGGGACCTGCGTCCAGCGGTCGAGCTTGTCCTGGCCCTCCTGGGAGCGCTTGGAGTACCACGCGATCTGGTCCTCGACCCGCTCGGCGATGTAGTCCTCGATGCTCGCGTGCTTGGGCAGCTCGCCCTCCTCGGCGACCTCCCGGCACTGGTAGGCGCGGTTGCCGATCAGACGCTGTACTCTCGCTTCGAGGCGCACTTTGGCGTCTTCACCGTCATAGGGTGGCACCAGCATCCAGGCGAGCCAAGACTCCCGTTTCAGGGCCTCGGCCAGGTGACGCTGGTGCACCCAGGCCAACCTGTCACGGGCGCTGAGCCAATCCTTTCCCAAGTGCCCGGCGGCCGCTACCGTCATCCCTGCGGCGGCGCTGATGAAGCCCGCGACCGAGCCCACGCCAGCGCTGAGATCGGGTGCGAAGATCGCGAGTCCCGACGCGATGCCTCCCAGGATCGTGCCGGCTACACCGAGCTGGAGCGCCCGGGTTCGCGCCGTGTCGACACTCGCCTTGCCAGCCCGAGCGGCAGCGGCCCAGCGGCGGTACTCGTACCAGACCGTTGCGATGGTGTGGAAACCCGTCATCGCCGCATTAGAGCAGTCCCCCGCCGAGGCGTCGAGGGCATGGGCCTGGGTCCCCTCTGACGCGGCCTCTTTGGCAAGTAGCAGTGATCCGAGTCGCGGTGCGTCGTCCGTCCTCAGCCCACCGCGACGGCCTCCCCGCCCTCGGGAACCCGGCCAATGAACATCCCGACGCCGAGCACCTCATGGATGCCCGAGGCCCTCCGTCCGAGCAGGAGGCCAGGTGCTCCGTGGATCATGTGCACACCCGTCGCGACCGCAACAAAGAGCGTATCCGCCCGTGGGATCGGCGAGTGAGCGAAGAAATAGCCAGCCTCCAGCTCCAGTTGCTCACCGACGCCAGAGAAACCAGCAAGGCGCAGGCGACGGAGCAGACGCGTTGGCACATCTCCTCCAGTGTGGTCGGCATGCCCGAGTCGCAGCCACTTCACCGCGAACTGCTCCGCTTCCTCCCCCACGACCGCCGGCTCGAGGCACCACATATTGTCGAGCTCGATGCAGTCGGCGTGGACCCGAGCGGACTGGCCGGCGCCATAGCTGTGCCACGGGAGCACGACGTGAAAGCGATCGGCCGTGAGCGGCTGCCAGCGCCGCCCAGGAACCTGGCTCTTTGGCCCGGTGGTGTAGACGAAGGAGTAGTCGTCCTTTGCCTCGCAGACCCGCATGAAATGGTCGGCGGGGTGGCCGGATGAGCCAGATGGGACCTCGATCGGGGACGGGCTGATCGCCCCGACCATGGCATGGAAGTGATCCTCGAGCCGCAGGGCCTCGCGACCATGCATACTCGCCATCACCTGGTATGCGGACCGCTCCATGTAGCCTTGCATCTTCCAGTCCAAAAGGAGGCTTTCCAGGCTGTCGAGGCGCGGGAACAGGGTGCGTATGTCGAACACATCGAGACCGTGCGTTTCGCCGTACTTCGCAACGGCGCTGCCCACGAAGTTGAGGATGTCGTCCCCGTCCGCACATGCGTCGCTCCCGCCCTCGGTGATGAAGCGAACCGCGTTGGCGTTGACAAGCTCCTGGTAGGTCCACGCTCGGGTGACCCAGTCGTCCTCGTCGAGTGCCAGGAGCGCCGCCTCGTCAATGTTGCCGTGGGGCCGGATCTGCTCGAGCGCCGCAGCACAGCGCTCCGATAGGACGACGACTGCCCGGGATGCGCGACCGTAGATCGCCCCCATCCAGCGCAGGCACATCGATCTGGCAGGCTCGTCGACAGGGACACAGAGGGCGTCGACCCACAGAGCGGTGGGCTGCTGGACCCGGACGACGGCCTCCATCGCGCCCATCGCCCTGTCCGACATGAAAGCTCCAGGCTCGAAGGGATGAGCCGTTCGACCTTGTCCCCAAGCGTAGGAGACGCAGGTGTACTCGGGAGTGCGCACGCGCGCCGGGAACTCCAAACCCTGCTCTAGCACCCATCGTTGACCTCCGATCTCGATGGAGGCTCGGTCCTCCGGCGCTTCATCGGCAATGGGGACCAGCAGCCTGAAGGGGCCGCCAGTATCACTGTGTGTCGATGTACTTGATGGGGACATGCTCAAAGATGCAAGGATGGCGTTTCGGGGAGCACGGTCCCTCAGGTTGTCGGCGCTGGCGTTCGCAGTCGACGCAAACAGTCGACGATCTGAGTCGATAATCCAGCGCCATCGTCGGCGTAGTTCAATCGGTAGTGATCGCGCAGATCGAACGGCACCACCGTATTGGCGTCGAGGCAGGTCACCGAGTGCTTGTCGACGCCGTGCGCAAAGCCGCCTTCATACAGCACATTTGGGTTCAGCCCCGAAGCGAGCACCAATACGAAATGGGCATCCGTGATTCGCTGGAACAGCTTCTCGGTCAACGACCTCGTCGTCGGAGCCTTGTCAGCGCGTATCGGCTTGAACCCGGCTTCTTTGATCGCTGGCATGATTTCGCGTCGGTAGAGCGCGTTGAGCCGCTTGTCGCCGAACGGCATCGCGACGAATCCATACTGCCGGCGCAACATCGTGCGCAGCTTCTTCGGAAGTGTCTGGGAGAACCAGGTTTCGACGTTGAGCGCTTGAGGCTTTCGCACGAAGGGCAGATGGCTCCCATAGGCGTGAACGAAGCCGACATCGACGATCTCTGAGATCAGCAGGACCGCGTTGGATCCCCGACGCCGCGCCATCTCTTCGCCCAGCACCAGCCCTCCAAACTGGGCGCCGCGATAGGGGAATTTCACGTCGCAGAGGATCGCGTCGTACATGAATTCCGCAGCCAGCTTCTTGGCCATCTGCGAGTTGCTGCAGCAGTCGACATGGATTGCGCCCGACTGCGGCAGATACCTCTCGTAGAACGACAGGACGTTGTCGTCGTCGTCAATGATCAGGATGGACAGGTTTTTGTCCCGTGCGAACGTCATGCGGACGAGACCTCCAACAACGCCTTGACCATCGCTCCACCGCCTGGCCGGTTTATTGCGATCAAGGTACCATCCAAACGAGCAACCAACAGAGACACAAGGTGCAGGCCGCGGCCCTTCTCGAGAGTGCCACCCCCATCATGCATCCCGCGCAGTATGCGTTCTTCGAACCCGTCTCCTCTGTCGGACACGACCAGCCTGAGCTGCCGGTGCGCACCGTCATATCGGAATTGCACGGTTACCTCCGGCGTTCCTCCGTTCTCCTGGGCGCGGAGCGAAGCCTTCAGCCCATTTCTAGCAAGTTCGGAGAGAACGAATCGCATCAAGCCTACCGGAACAGCGAGGGTGGGCAACTGCCGGATACCCCGAAAGCTCAACTTCGCGCTCGGAAACTCCGAAGTCAGCGAAGTCCTGACCTCGCCGACCAGGGCGGGTATCAGGGTGGTCCCAGCCTGGGCAGATTCCGTCAGGTAGTAGGGCTGAACAACCTGTTGCAGCGCTCGGGTCATGCTGCCGAGAGTCTTGGACACAAGGAGCGTTTGCTCGGGTGTAGGTGCCTCGGGGTCGCCGGAAGCCATCAACATCAGATTACCGGTGAGCGCCGTGTCGAGGTTCTTCATGTCGTGGAGGAATCCGCCGATAACGTACGGCAGTGTATCGGCGCGGTTCGTGGGCGCGGCATGTTGTCCAGCCGGCGGGTTGACGGGCGGCGGCGCAATTTCCGCATCCAGTGCCTGGCGCACGGCTGCCTTCAGTGCGGGCGCATCGAAGGGCTTTGTCATGAAGTTCTCGGTGCCGTCGAGCCCGTGTATCGCCAACTCGGGCACGGAATATCCGGACATGTACAGGGAGCGAATCCCCGGCCGCATGACCCGGATACTTCGAACGACTTCGGGGCCGGGGAGATGGGGCATGACCACGTCGGCCAGCACCAAGTCGATCGGACCGTCGTGGTTGGCAGCAACCTGAAGAGCGCTTGGGCCATCTTTGGCCTCGAGGACGGTGTAGCCGAGACTGCCCAGAAGGCGGCGGAAAATATGGCGAATGGGGTCCTCGTCGTCCACGACGAGGACGGTCTCCCTCGCGGCGACGGGGGGCTGCGCGACCTCGACCGCAGCGGCTTCCTTCGAACTCCGGGAGCACGGGACAGCCGGAAAATACATTCGATAGGTTACACCGCCCGAATCTTCGCCTTCGGCAACAACCCGACCGCCGGACCCCGCGACGAGATCACGGACGTGTCTCTCGTGTGAGGCTTGCCCGACTTGCCCACCGACAGACACCGCGACGACCACATAGGTCCCGGCTGGCCCCAGGTCGTATTTCTCACAAAACTGGCCATCCAGGTCGACTTCTTTCGACTCCACCACCAGGGTCGCGTCCGGGGTGCTGATGGCCAGCTGCACCATGACCTGGGTCAAACGAGCAGGGTCGATTCTCAGGGTTCCAAGCAGCTCACTGCGCCGCTCGAGGTTGAAGCCGGAGCGGAGTAGGGCGCGTGCGACCGCCTCAGCTCGGGCGACCACATCCCGCACCGACAAGATCTGCCCGTCGTTGAATTGGCCTCGACTGAGCGTGAGGATCTGCCGGACCGTGTCGCTCGCGCGTGCGGCAGCTACGTCGATGTCCGACGCGAGGTCGTGCAGGTCGCTTTCGGGCTCCGACTCCATGCGGATACAGGAAGAATGCACGACGATTGCGGCGAGCACGTTGTTCAGGTCATGCATGGCGCCGCCCGCCAGCACCCCCAACGTCGCCAACCTCTGGTCTCGAGCTGCCGAGGTGAGGTCTCGCGCAAGGGACACCAACCCGTTCCCGGATATCCGACGGTGATCCCACTCGATCGTCAGCTGACTCCCGTCCGGGCGGGTGAATGGCGAGCGGTGAACCAGCGGCCCGCTATCCGCACCCAAGGCTCCCACCAGGCTTTGCTCGGCCGCGCCCTCCATCAGTTCTTCCAGGGGTCGCCCGCTTCCCGCTCCACCAAAGAGGGCGAGCGCGGCCGCGTTCCAAGCGGTGATTACTCCTTCTTCGTCGGACTCGATGATCGCGCGCGGTGACGTCTCGAAGATGGCACGGTAACGCTGTTCTACCTCTCCCACATGCAGCTCCAGTCGATGCGGTCCGCGGCGCGATGATACCAAAGGCGCCCGTGAGAAGGTCCACCGGATGGATGATGAGCTGAAGACACGGATCCGACGGAGAAGGCGATCGACGCCGAGAAGAGGCGGCACTTCGACGACTACTTTCCCCGCTTCGAGGTCGCAACGCGCCCGACGAGTAGACCGGTGAGGTAGAACGTGGTGGGGGAATATGTCTGAGCCACCGTCGATCTTCATCAGCTACGCCCACCACGACAACCAGGACCAGGATCCCGAACGACGCTGGCTCGATCGCCTCCTGCAGTTCCTGCGACCCCTTGCTCTCGAAAAGAAGATCAAGCCGTGGTCCGACCAAGAGCTGACTGCTGGGGCCAACTGGCGCGCCGGCATACGCGATGCTGTGGAGAACGCCAAGGTGGCAATTCTGCTGGTCAGTCCGGCATTTCTTGCTAGCGAGTTCATCCGAACCGAGGAGCTACCTCGATTGCTACGAGCAGCGGCTCCAAAGACGAACCTGCCGGACAGTGACGCCGAGAGTGCGCTCATCATTCCCATCCTCATCCGGCCGTGCCTCATTCACCACGTGTCGTTCGGGTACGTGGAACCCGGGATGAGCGAGGAGCTGCGGGCAAAACTCAGCGACTTTCAGTATGTGCCCCCCATCGGGGCCATGAATGGACTGACGCAGGAGAAGCAGGATCTGGCGTTACTCGGGGTTGCGGAGCGCATCATTGACGCCCTCTCGGACGATGATGACATCGAGCAGGGCGGGGGCAATACTCCGCCATCTCAGCGCGATCCGGGCGAACTGGACCTCCTCGTACGGCAGTTCCTCGATCAATACGCCAGATGGTACTTCAACGCTCAGCGCATCAAGAACTGGGGCTCGAAACAGAAGGGCTACCGCAGATTGGGCAGTCATTCGGTTCGTCAGCTCACCGCCTCGCTCGACCGCTTGGTGGCCACCGGCGATCTGGTAGCCAAACCAGGAAAGCGCAGCAAGTCGGTGTATAAGACCAGTCACTAGATTCGACTCGAGTTCGCTGTGAGGTGCACACCTTCGAGCATTCCGAAGAATCACGCCGGAGTGAGACGCACCCATGCCACCCTCGACCTCCCAAGAGACCCTGCGCAGCTCACTCCCCAGACGCGTGTTCGTCTCCCACAACTACGCGGATGTCGAGGCCATGGAGGTCTTGACCCGCTGCTGGCCCGACCACGTCGAGCCGGTAGTCTTCCCCTTTCGCGAGCCCGATCAGCGGTCGGCGGTCAGCGACGGCATCGTCGGCCAGCTGACGTCGTGCGACGCCATGGTCACCCTGAGTAGCCGACGTTCCCTGCGCTCCGACTGGGTCCTGTTCGAGCGGGACTACGCGCTGCGTCGGGGCATGCGCGTCCTCTCCTTCGACCCAGCAACCCAGCGCTTCGAGGAGGCGCCGGGTGAGGCTGTGGCCCTCGACGCGAAGGTGGTGGCCTCCAAGCCCAACCGCGGACGCGCCGAAGCACTGCTCACCTGGCTGCGGGAGGAGCGATCGTTCGATCTCTCACTGATGACGGGCCACTTCAACATGGGCGAGTTGGAGCATCTGGCCGCCGAGATGCTGGGCACCGGAGTGCTCGTGTGGTTGCTCGACGAGCACACGTCCGCCGTGTGGAGCTGGGTGAGCAGCGTGGAACCCACGGCCCTCGCGGACATGTACTGGGACCCGAGCCGGCCACATACGCAGTACGACGCGTGGCAGTTCGAGGGCGCCCACGCATGGCTGCGCCGCCACTCGCTGTTTGCCCGCATCGAGCGCTGGGAGCTGCCAGACCGTTCGCACCTCGACGCCGAGTCTCGTTCGCTGCTGGGTGAGCCGGAGCTCGCCATCAAGACGTGGGCGCCCGACCTCGACATCGTGCGCCACGACGAGAGCGGGCATGTGAATTGGGTCGACGCGGACAACCTCATGGTGCGGACCACTGCGGCGCTGTACAGGGCGATCCCATTCCGCCCCACGGATCACGACGAAGCCGAGGACGATGGTTGACTCTGAGGCAGCCGACGAGGCCCTATCAACCCGATCCGCACATCGGCAGGTTGACCAAAGTTGCGAACCAAGGCCGACGTCTGGCTAGAATGCGCCTGGAATCTGAAGGAGGACTTCATTGAGCGATCCTGCGAAGACCTCGGCCTCGTTGTTGGCCGAGAAGCCGACGGTTTTCATCAGCCACAAGGAGTCAGAGGCGCCGATCGCGAGCGAACTGAACAAATTCCTGACGAACAAGGGGGGCGGGGAAGGTGCCATCCACGTCGAGCAGTTCACCTACACGGCGGCGGGCTTGCCCATCGGCGACAACATCAATCAGGCGCTGCTGACGAAGCTGGCCGACGCCGAAGTGCTGCTGCTCCTATTCACCAGAGTGGACGAGGACTGGTCGTACTGCATGTGGGAGGCCGGCGCGGCTATCGATGCGCGCAGGCCCCATGGCACGAGAGTCGTGGTCATGACGCTCACCGACGAGCGCCCGAAGGTGTTTTCGAACGACCTCATGGTCGACCCGAGGAAGCTGGAGGATCTGCAGAACCTGGTCAACCAGTTCATGACCAAGCCCGACTTCTTCCCGGATCGCGCGGAGCCCCTGACCGGTCACACAGCGAAGGGATCGTACGTGCTGGACGCAGCGGACAAGCTGTTCGAGGTGCTCGCGCCTTTGCTACCTCCGTTGGAGACGATGCGGACGCGCTCCTGGCCGGCGTACCCCTGGATGCGGATGGAAATGACCTTCGCCGAGATCGAGGAGCTGAAAGAGCTGCCACGGGACAAAGCGTGCGAGAAAGTCGCCAGCATCGCCCGTATCATCGAGTCGGACCGTAACCTCGCGGTGATCCTGCAGAAGCCCTCGCTCGACGGGATCGAAACGCTGGCGGCGCTGTACAAGGAATGGAGCCGCAAGCTCCAGCGACGCGAGTCGGAGGAGGCGCCGATTGGTTGGGTGCGGTCGCTTGGCAGGCAGCTGTACGACGCGGCGTGTGATGACTACCCACGGCCGGAGTGGGAGCTGCTGGAAGATGTCAGGCGGCGCGGCCAGTTCCTGCCGCTCGTGCTGCGGGTCAAGGTGCTGCCCGCCGAGCAGAGGCGGCACTTCGACGTCTACTTCCCCCGCTTCGAGGTCGAGGGCTCCGCGGTGATCCGCATGCCGAACGCGCCCGACGAGTAGACCGTGTTGTCCGAAATGTGTGCCGACGGACCCTGACCGCGCACTCGCGAAGCCGGCCTCCCGCGCACCTACGACATATGCGCGTTAGGGTGGGGCCATGGCGAAATGGGCTGGACCCCTGCTTGGCGTGATGATCCTGGGATGCGGCGGCCTCATTGTCGTGGCTCCGGACCTGGAGACTCCGGCTACCTGGAACGGTGATGGCGTCCGCTTCGATTACCCCGGCAACTGGTCGACTGCGCGTGAGCAGAAACACGGCGAGGACGGCACGCTTACCATGCTTGTGGTTCAGGGCAGTGGCAGCACGCGAATCGAGGTCTACGCGTACCCCGATGGCATGGTGCCTCTCGCCATCGACCCGTTGACGGCGACCATGCTCGATCAACAGGACTCGGTCATGTCAGACGCGGGAGGTGGGATCAAGGACCCGACGACCGTCCACCGGGACCGAGACATTGCGGATGTCCAGGCACAAGGCACCCGGACGACCTACCTGGCCGACCTGTTCGGGGTGGAGCTCTCCTACACGCACGATGTGTACAGAGTCGAGAAGGGTGACCGGTTTGTCGTCGTCAACGCGCAAGTCGAAGATGACGACCTGGCCATGGAACAGCCCGGCATCGATCTGTTGATCGACACCTTGGCGTTCACGGATCGGGCTGGACAGCCGCCAGGAACAGTGTCTCCGACCGCCGGGGGGTAGACCTCAGAAGGTGTCCTCGCTCTCGCGGGCGACCGACAACAAGTGAAGCTGCGTCCCGACGACTACTGGCAAGTGTACGTGACGACGTGGATCTCGGGCTCGGTGGGGACGTTCCCCGTGCCCTCGAAGTACGCATAGTCGCGGCTATCAGGAGCTCCAATATCGTCGATACCCAGGCTCAACCAACCATCTTGGATGTCCGCCTGGATGTCCCAGACCAGCGGGTCGACCGCGAACCCGTTGTAGCCCGCGCCGAATGAGGTCGTGATTGTCGTCGAGACGATGGGTCCCAGAGAGGGATTGGAGGCGTCTACTCCGGCTTGTGACCAGGCGTCGCCTGGGCTGTAGTGAACGACGATCTGAGGGCTGCCGCTGACGGTCTCGCGATACAGATAGAGCGTTGCTTCGTCGACTACCAGGTCGCCCATCGCCTGCAGAGCCGACAGGTCGAACTTGGACCAGCCCCTGATGTTCCACCCGACGGAGGAACGATTGTAGGTGGCAACTTTGTTCGGGCCGCCGTCCCAGCTGAAGACCGCGCCGGCGTTGACACTGGCGTTGTCGGTCGCGTTTATCCACACGTCGGTGATGACTCCCAGGCCCTTCGCGGGGTCGGTGTCGTCGCAGTCCTGATTGTCTTGGACGTGCCCCACCGGCGGCACGCAGATGTAGCTGCCATCCCCACGGTCCCCGTAGCCGTCAACATCGTCGTCGGGATACCACCACTCGGGCAGGATCCAGCCGGCGTCGAAATCGTCACAATCGATCCCGCCGCACTCGTTTGCGTCCTCTCCATCCGCGTCCACATCGCACAGGTCGATGCCGTCGCAGTCCTGATCGATACCGTCGTATGGAACGTCAACTGCTCCAACGAAGATGGTCGGGTCGGTGTCGTCACAGTCATCGCCGCCACTGATCAGGCTGGCGGTCCCGTCTCCGTCGTCGTCGATACCCGGCGTGCCATCGCAGTCATTGTCGATTCCGTTGCCCCAAGTATCCGGTGCAAAGGGATATCTCAGCGGATCGGTGTCGTCGCAATCGGTGCCCAGAGACGGAATAGATGCCCAGCCGTCGCCGTCGGCATCGACTCCTGGAGTGCCGTCACAGTCGTTGTCTACGGCGTTGTCTGCGAAGTCGGCGATGCCGGGGTTGATTAGGGCAAAAGCGTCATTGCAGTCGATCCCGCCGCTGCCGATGGACGCGTAGCCGTCGCCGTCGCCGTCTATTCCCGGCACCCCGTCGCAGTTGTCGTCGACGCCATTGGTCGCCAGATCGGGCAAGCCGGGGTGGATCGCACCATTGGTGTCGTCGCAGTCGGTCCCGTCGGCGACCCAGCCCAGCGCCGCGGCACACATGAGGTCGCCGGTGGTGGGGTCCCCGTAGCCGTCGCTGTCAGAATCCAGGTAGAAAGTGCCTTCGTCGACGGGGAAGTTGTTGTCGTCGACGCCGTCGCAGTCCTCGTCCTCGCCGTTGCAGTACTCCGCCGCGCCGGGGTACTGGAAGGGATCGACATCGTCGCAGTCGTCGCCATCGCTGGCCAAGCTGGCATACAGGTCGCCGTCCAGATCGACGCCGGGGATGCCGTCGCAGTTGTTGTCCACTCCGTTCAGGACCGAGTCCACAGCCCCGGGCCAGCTCGCTGGGTCGTCATCGTCGCAGTCGGTGCCGCCACTGGGCTTCGAAGCCCACCCATCGCCGTCGTCATCCACTCCATCAATGCCGTCGCAGTTGTTGTCTACACCGTCGATAAAGTCTGGTAAACCCGGGTTTTGGATGACGCTCTGATCGTCGCAGTCGGTGTTGTCGAGCACGTCTGACCCGATGAGCGGCGAGCACAGGTTGCCCGGTGACAGCGCGTCTCCATAGGTGTCGCCGTCGACATCTGGATACCACCAGATCGCCCCGGTGCCGCCGTCGTTGTCGTCGCAGTCCTGCCCGAGACAGACCAGCGCGTCGAGCCCGTCGCCATCTACATCGCAGAGGTCGGACCCATTGCAGTCCTGGTCCACTCCGTCGTAGGGAACCTCTAGGGCCCCGGGCCAGGCAGCTGGATCGCCGTCGTGACAGTCGGTGCCGTCGCTGACGAGGCTGGCGAATCCGTCGCCGTCGCCGTCGACGCCAGGCACGCCGTCACAGTTGTTGTCAACCCCGTCGAGCGCGTTGTCCGCGGCCCCCGGGAAGACCAGGATGGCGGCATCATCACAGTCAGTATCATCGGCGACATAGTTGGACGGAGCGGCACAAGCCAGCATTCCAGTAAGGGGGGCGCCGTAGCTGTCCGAGTCGAAGTCCAGATACCAGAGTGTGCGGTCGGCGGGGCTGTTGTTGTCGACGACTCCATCGCAGTCATCGTCCTCGCCGGTGCAGTATTCGGGCGCACCCGGGTACTGGGAGTCGTCGGCGTCGTCGCAGTCGAGTCCGCCGCTGGCCAGGCTCGCCACCAGGTCTCCGTCGGCGTCCACGCCATCGATGCCGTCGCAGTTATTGTCGACCCCGTTGTCGGCGAGATCGGGCGCTCCACCGAAGATGTCCGGGTCGGTATCGTCGCAGTCGTCGCCGAGGCTGGCCTCAGAGGCGCGACCATCGGAATCTGCATCGACCCCGGGAACACCGTCGCAGTTGTTGTCGATGCCGTCGGAGACCAGATCACCGACCAGTCCTGGATAGCGATCGGCGCGGGTGTCGTCGCAGTCGAGATCGTTTGTCACGTCGCTGGGATCGACCTGGACGCAGTGGCTGCCGAGCCCAGCGCCGAAGCTGTCGCCGTCTACATCGGAGTAGTACCAGACTTCGCCCAGACCGCCGTTGCCATCGTCACAGTCGCCGCCGCCACAGAGCTGACTGTCGGCGCCATCGCCGTCGACATCACATTGATCCGCCCCGTCACAGTCCTGGTCGATCCCGTCGTAGGGAACGTCGAAAGCCCCGGGTTGGATGGTCGGATCGCCGTCGTCGCAGTCGCTGCCGCCGCTGGCGAGGCTCGCAAAACCGTCGAGGTCACCGTCCACCCCGTCGACGCCATCGCAGTCGCTGTCGACGCCGTCGCCCACCGCGTCGCTCGGGGCCGGATCTGGGTGCACGGCACCGTCGAGATCGTCGCAGTCGAGGTCGTTGGCTTGGTAGCCCACCGGTTGGGAGCAGGCCCAGACCTCCTGCAGGGGGTCACCGTAGCCGTCGCTGTCAAAGTCCAGGTAGAAAGCTCGCAAATCGATCGGGCTGTTGTTGTCGGGGACCAGATCGCAGTCGTCATCCACCCCATTGCAGTACTCGGGGGCGCCTGTGTACCGGGCTGGATCGTCGTCGTCGCAGTCGGTGCCACCGCTGGCTTCACCGGCCTCTCCGTCACCATCACCGTCGACTCCAGGTACGCCGTCGCAGTCGTTGTCGACCCCGTTCGCCACAGTGTCGGGAGCGCCGCCGAATACCGTCGGGTCGGTGTCGTCGCAGTCGTCGCCGCCGCTAGCCTCGGAAGCTCTGCCATCCAAGTCGGAGTCGACCCCCGGCACGCCATCACAGTTGTCGTCTACCTGGTTGGCGACATCATCGACCTGCCCAGGAAAGACGCCAGCGTTCGCGTCATCGCAGTCCAGACCATTGTCTACCAGGGCGCCCAGAGGTCCGGGGCAGTGAAGGCCGACACCTGCCCCGAAGCTGTCGCCATCGAGATCGTCGAAGCCCCACACGTCGCCCAGGAACGGATCGCTGTCGTCGCAGTCGCCGCCGCCGCAGGATCCGTTGGAGGCCAGATCCCCGTCGCCGTCTACGTCGCAGAAGTCGCTGCCGTCGCAGTCCTGGTCGACCCCATCGTAGGCAATATCGACCGCGCCAGGGAAGCTGGTCGGGTCGGCATCATCGCAATCGAGCCCACCGCTGGCAGCGCTCGCCACGCCATCGGCATCGCCATCTACGCCGGGCACACCGTCGCAGTTGTTGTCGACTCCATTGGCGATCTGGTCGGGCCGGGTGGGATTGACGAAGAAGTCGGAGTCGTTGCAGTCGGTGTCGTCGAGGACGTGGTCCAGCGGAGCGCTGCAGGCCTGCATCCCCGTCGCCGGATCGCCAAAGCTGTCGGCGTCAGAATCCAGGAAGAACTCGGTCATATCCAGAGGGAGGTTGTTGTCTGGCACCCCGTCGCAGTCCCCATCCTCGCCGTCGCAGTACTCTGGCGCTCCGGGGTATTGGTACGGGTCGAGGTCGTCGCAGTCGGTGCCACCGCTGCCAACGCTCGCGACCAGATCGCCGTCGGCGTCCTCACCGTCGACCCCATCACAGTCGGCGTCCACGCCGTCGCCAGCCAGATCGGGGGCCCCAGCAAATATCGACGGATCGGCGTCGTCACAGTCATCGCCGCCGCTGGCATCGGACGCTCGCCCATCGCGGTCGGAGTCCACTCCCGGCACGCCATCGCAGTTGTCGTCGATGCCGTCGGAGACCACATCGGCCATTCCGGGGTTCCGATCAGCCAGGGTGTCGTCGCAGTCCCCACCGACGTCTACAGCGTTCGTGAGGCCGGTGGGGTCACAGTGCACCCCGCCGCCGCCGCCAAAGCCATCGCCATCTACGTCGGGGTAGTACCAGTCGTCGCCAGTGGCCGGATCGGCGTCGTCACAGTCGCCACCGCCACACAGCGCGCTGTCGTGGGAATCGGCGTCCACATCACACAGGTCGGCGCCACTGCAGTCCTGGTCCACTCCGTCGTATGGGATCTCGACTGCAGCCGGATGGATCGACGGATCGGTGTCGTCGCAGTCAGCCCCACCGCTGACCTCGCTCGCGACGCCGTCAGCGTCCTCGTCGACACCGTCAGCGCCATCGCAGTCGTTGTCGATGCCATCTACAATGTCTGGCACTCCAGGGTGAATATCGCTGGAACTATCGTCACAATCCGAGGAGTCAGCCACGTAGCCTGAGGGGGCGCTGCAGGCGAGCACAGGCTGGTTGGCGTTGCCGTAGGAGTCGCTGTCGGCGTCGAGGTAGAAGACGACAACCCCCTCCGGAGCGTTGTTGTCGGGGATCGAGTCGCAGTCGTCGTCTTCTCCGTTGCACCACTCCAGAGCCCCTGGGTACTGGGCGGGGTCGAGGTCGTCGCAGTCCGCGGGGACAGCATAGCCATCACCGTCACCGTCGAATCCGTCCGCTCCATCGCAGTTCTTGTCGATCCCGTCTCCCGGGTCGTCGATGGCCCCCGGCAGCACCGTCGGGTCGCCGTCATCGCAGTCCTCACCCCCGCTCGCTTCGGAGGGCTCTCCGTCGCCGTCGGCGTCCACGCCATCGCTGCCGTCGCAGTCGTTGTCGATTCCGTCGCCCACCAGGTCCACCTGGCCGGGGTTGACCACGCTGTCCAGATCGTCGCAGTCGGTAGCGTCGACGACGTCGCTGGGATCAGAGGGCTCGCAAGCGGTGCCTGGCTCGTCCTCATCGCCGTAGTTGTCGGCGTCAAGATCGGGGTAGTACCTAGGTTCATCCAGGATGACTGGATCGTTGTCGTCGCAGTCGTCGCCCCCGCAGAACTCGAAGGAGTCGAGCCCGTCGCCGTCGTCATCACACAGATCGGCACCGCTGCAGTCCTGGTCGATGCCGTCGTAGGGCACCTCGAGAAAGCCGAGACCAATCGCGTCGTTTCCATCGTCGCAGTCGTCTCCACCGCACTCCACGGCGTCTTGCTCGTCGCCGTCGGTGTCACACAGGTCGGATCCGTCACAGTCCTGATCGACGGAGTCATATGGCGTCTCGGCGCCGCCGGGGAATGCCAGGGGATCGGTGTCGTCACAGTCGCCGCTGTCGTGGGCGTAGCCAGTTGGCTGGAGGCAGCGCTCCACTCTGTCGCTGTCGACGCCGAAGCCATCGCCGTCTTCGTCGACGAACCACTCGAGCTTCTCGCACTCGAAGACTGGGTTGTCCAGCTCGTACTGCTCTTGATCGACCCACGGGTAGCAGGCGGTCAACAGGGAAAATCCGAGCCCTACCAGCAGGAGCCTGGCGGCGGAGCCCAACAGCGGTCGCCTGGCCATCAACATCCGTTCCCCGGGTAGACGGCCGCGTCGGTGTCATCACAATCCCAACCCGACAATGGATAGAGCACGAAGTTGTACGGACCCGGTTGCCACCACTCCGGATAGCCGTCGGCGTCGAGATCGTAGTCTTCAGCCCTCGGCCCGCCATAGGCCCCAATGTCGGACACGCTGCCGTTGGGATCGGCGATAAAGGGCGCCCCGGTGTTCTCCATGGGCGAGCCCACTGCGATGTGGGTGTCCCAGTTCAGCGGATCGGGGTCGGCGATGTCGAGGAAGCTGGGATCTGCGGAGATGTTGCCGTCTGTTCCGGTGGGATCTTCGATCACCGCCCAGTCGTTGTCCCAGACATTGCAGTAGGCCAGGTTTGCGGTGCTGTTTGCGTTCCCAAATGCGTGAACCCCGCTGCCCGAGCCGCCGACGTTGGAGACGACCGCGACGTCCACCATGTCTGCGTGGGAGTAGCTTCCGATGTGGATCCCGGCCCCGTAGGGCGCGGTGTTGCCGACGAGGGTTGTGTGGATCACGTCGATGTCGCCGTAGTCGGCCACCATGATCGCACCGCCCGAATTTGGAGCACCTACCGTGCTATTGCCGGCGAAGACCGCGTTGCTGACTGTGGCGGTGGAGAAGTCGACGACGTTCAAACCGCCACCACCTTTGGAGGAGTTTCCGATGAGGTGCACATTGTTCAAGGTGGCAGTTGACGAACTCGCCAACCGAAAGGCCCCGCCGCGATTCGTGGATGTGTTGTTTGCTGCGAAGACATTCGCGATGTCGAGGGTCGAGGAGTTCGCAAAGATGCCGGCACCGTGAGCGGACGTGGAGTTGTCGCTGAGGGTCGAGTAGCGCAGCGATACGGTCGAGTCGTTCGTGGCATGGACACCGCCTCCGAACGTGGCGCTGTTGCCGGAGACATCGCTGTCGGAGATCGCCAGCTCCGCCCACTCGAGGTAGACCGCCCCCCCCTCGGAGCTGGCCTGGTTGTTTGTGAACTGGGAGCCGACCGCCCTGACATCGCAACCAAATCCGGCCCAGATCGCGCCCCCGTTTCCGGCCTGGTTGGTGTCGAGGATCGTGTTGTTGATGGAGATGGGCGAGTAATCGGCGTAGATACCGCCGCCCGTGCTCGAGGAGATGTTCCCAGAGATGGCGCTGTCGGAGACTGTGAGGTCAGAGGTCCAGACGCTCAACCCCGCACCGTCGATAGCCGTGTTGCCCGTGACGGTGACGTTGGACAGCATCGCGGCGGAGTCGGTCAGATGCAGGCCACCACCAAACCAGTCTGCTGTGTTGTTCGACACTGTGACATCGAAGAGCCACGGAGTTGAGTCGGAGGCCAGGAGCCCGCCCCCGAAGTACTGATCGTAGTTGCCGGTGATGACCAGATCTCTCAGGGTCGGTGAGGCCGAGGAAAGCCCGATTCCGCCTCCCTCATCGGAAGCCGAACCGTTGGTGATGGTGAAGCCGTCCAGAATGCAGTCCGGACCTTCGCCGCCGCTAAAGGTCACTACGGTCCCGGCGCCGCCGCCATCGATGATGGTGGTCGCGGGTCCATCGACCGACACCAGGCATATATCCTTGCCTCCGAAGTCGATGAGCTCGACATAGGTGCCGGCCTCGACGCAGACCGTGGCCCCTGGAGTGGCCGCGGTCACCGCGTCCTGGATCGACCTCCACGACGGGACGGTAATCGTGCAGACGGTACAGTCGCTGCACATCGCTCCCGCAAATACCGAGGGGCGACGGTCATCGCAGTCGTCGCCGCCCGTCACTGGCGTGCCCAGCCAGCCCCCGACATCGATGGAGCAGGTCACGTAGCCATCTCCGTCCAGATCCGACTCCACATCTGGCAAGACGCCCACGCTGCAGTCCTGGATCAACCCGTCGCACAGCTCCACCGCATGGGGGTAGACCTGTGGATCGAGGTCGTCGCAGTCGCCGGAGACCGCCACATCGGTGGGATCGATGCGCCCGCAGACGTTCGAGGATGCCGCGTCTCCGAATCCATCTCCGTCCGCATCGGCATACCAGATCGCGTCGGGGCGGGCGGTGAGATCGAGGTCGTCGCAGTCGTCGCCTCCCGCAATCGCGACGCCAAACCAGCCTCCTCCATCGATGGTGCACTCCACATAGCCATCGCCGTCGTCGTCGATCTCGAGCTCGGAGAGGTCTGGGAGTGCGCAGTCGGTGTGCAGTCCGTCGCAGACATCGGCCGCCAAGGGGAAGCGCTCGGGCGCCGCGTCGTCACAGTCTTCCCCGCCGGTGATGACCGGACCATGCCACCCGCCCACATCGACGATGCACTCGACATAGCCGTCGCCGTCGTCGTCGACCTCGTCAGCCGGAACCGCACCCGCAGCACAGTCATTGGCCAGCCCGTCGCAGAGCTCGGGCGCGCCGAGGTAGATCGTGAAGTCGGAGTCGTCGCAGTCCTCTCCGCCGAGGACCGCCACGCCGGCCCACTCGGCGATGGTGCACTCCACATAGCCATCGCCGTCGGCGTCCGTCTCATCGGCCGGAATGCTCGGACTGTCGCAGTCGTTCATGAGCCCGTCGCAGATCTCGGGCGCCGCTGGATAGACCGTCGCGCTCGTGTCATCGCAGTCCACTCCGCCACTGGCCTCGCTGGCGTAGCTATCGCCGTCGTCGTCGAGCCCAGGCACGCCATCGCAGTTGTTGTCTACGCCGCCGCCCACAAAGTCGATCGCACCGGGACGGACCAGGGGGTCGGTGTCATCGCAGTCGTCTCCACCGCTGGGGATGTCGGCGTATCCGTCACCGTCGGCGTCGACTCCAGGCACACCATCGCAGTTGGTGTCGATGCCATCGCCAACCACATCCGCTGCCAGGGTGTACCGGGTCGGATCACCGTCATCGCAGTCCCCGCCGCCGCTGGCGATTGTCGCGTCTCCGTCTCCATCGCCGTCTACTCCGGGTACACCGTCGCAGTTGGTGTCGACGCCATCACCGGCAAAGTCGAGCTGCCCCGGTGCCACGCCTGGGTCTCCGTCGTCGCAGTCGCTGCCACCGCTCGCGAGGTCGGCGAACCCGTCGCTGTCTGCATCGACCCCGGGGACGCCGTCACAGTTGTTGTCGACGGCATTTGCGAACAAGTCTGGAGCGCCGGGATTCACCAGAGGATCGATATCGTCGCAGTCGGAGTCGTCCGCCACATCGGACGGGTCGGCCCCCACACACCAGTTACCACCGGCATTATCGTCACCGTAGCCGTCGCCATCGAAGTCGGGGTAGTACCACTCGTTGCCGATGCCTGGGTTGCTGTCGTCGCAGTCCAGGCCCCCACAGCCCGCCCCGTCCAGCCCGTCGGCGTCGACATCGCACAGGTCTGCTCCACTGCAGTCCTGGTCCACGCCGTCGTAGGGGATCTCTGACGCGCCGAGGAATGTGAGCGGATCGGCGTCGTCACAGTCGTCGCCCAGGGTTGCCTCGCTCGCTTGGCCATCGCCATCGGCGTCTACTCCCGGGACACCATCGCAGTTGGGGTCACCTCCCGTTCCGTCGTCGAGGACACCGGGGTGAACGAGGGGATCGGTGTCGTCGCAGTCGGTGGGCTCCACCACGTAGCCAGAGGGCGGATCGCAGCCGAGGGTCGGCGCGGCCAGGTCTCCGTAGCCATCGCCGTCCCAGTCGAGGTAGAAGTCGACCCGGTCGATTGGCGTGTTGTTGTCCGCGATGCCGTCGCAGTCGTCGTCCTCGTCGTTGCAGAACTCGGTGGCGCCCGGGAACTGGCCCGGATCTGCGTCGTCGCAGTCATCGCCCCCGCTGAGAGCGCTGGCAAACAGATCACCGTCGGCATCGACACCTGGAATCCCATCGCAGTTGTTGTCGACCAGGTTGGGTACGTAGTCGGGAGCGCCGGAATAGGTGAGGGGATCGCCGTCGTCACAGTCATCACCGCCGCTGGCTACCGAGGCGTTGCTGTCTCCGTCGGCGTCGACACCTGGGATCCCGTCACAGTTCTGGTCGAAGCCATCGACGAGGTCTGGAGCTCCCGGATAGAAGCTGGGATCGCCGTCGTCGCAGTCTGCATTGTCCAGCACATCGGAGGGGTCCGAGGGCACACACCAGCTGCCCGGCGCCCCCGCGTCTCCAGAGCCGTCGCCGTCACTATCGGCGAAGTACCAGTCTTCTTGGACCAGGGCGTCGGTGTCGTCGCAGTCCAGACCGCCACACAGGGGGTCAGCGTAGCCGTCGGTATCTACGTCGCACAGATCGGAGCCATCGCAGTCCTGATCGACGGTGTCGTAGGCAGTCTCGGGGGCTCCCAGGTAGATCGTGGGGTCGGTGTCATCGCAGTCCGAACCACCGGTCGCAGCGCTGGCCTGGCCATCCAGATCGGCGTCTACGCCGGGCAGACCGTCGCAGTTTTGGTCGATGCCATCCAGGGCGTCGTCGATGGCCGCGGGGTTGGTGAGAGGATCGGAGTCATCGCAGTCGGTATCGTCGCCGACATACCCCGAGGGTGGGGAGCAGTCGTCGGCCGTGATCCCAGCGTTACCAAAGCCGTCGCCGTCATTATCCAGGTAGAAAGTGATAGAATCGATGGTCCCGATGTCGATCTGGCCATCGCAGTCGTCGTCTTCGCCATTGCAGAGCTCGGCCGCCGTCGGATTCTGGAGAGGATCGGCATCGTCGCAGTCCAGGCCCCCAGTCTCGACGCTGGGCTCGCCATCGCCGTCGCCATCGGTGCCCGGTGCGCCATCGCAGTCGTTGTCGATGCCATTGACCACGAAGTCCGGCGCGCCGTCGTAGACCAGCGGGTCACTGTCATCGCAGTCCAGCCCACCGCTGGCCACCGACGCCATGCTGTCGCCGTCGGCGTCTACCCCGGCGATGCCATCGCAGTTGTTGTCTTCGCCATTGCCAACTGGATCGACCGCACCGGGGTTGATGTCGCCCCGCGTGTCATCGCAGTCGGTGTCGTCCACCACGTCGGAGGGATCGACCTGTGCGCACCAGCTACCGAGCGCATCTGCATCGCCATAGCTGTCGCCGTCGGCGTCTGGGTGGTACCACCGGTCGCCCAGCAGTGGATCGCCGTCATCACAGTCGAAGCCGCCGCACAGAGCGTGGTCGAGCAGATCGCCGTCGACGTCGCATAGGTCACCGCCGTCGCAGTCCTGATCTACGCCGTCATAGGGCGTCTCCACTGCCGCGGGATGCACGAGCGCTTCGCCGTCATCACAGTCGGAACCAAACGTATCGACACCCGCATAGCCGTCGCCATCGGCGTCGACTCCCGGGACTCCGTCACAGTTCAGGTCGACCAGCAAGGTGGCATCGAGATCGGCTGCCCCGGGGTGAACGAGGGGGTCGGTGTCGTCGCAGTCCGTGTCGTCGTTCACCGTGCCAGGGGGCGGACTACATGCCAGATTCGGGGCCGCGGAATCGCCATATGAGTCGCCATCGGTGTCGTCGTAGAAGAGCTGTTCGTCGATTGGAAGATCGTCGACCAGGCCATTGCAGTCATCGTCATCGAGATTGCAGTACTCCGGCGCGCCCGGCAGCTGGAGCGGGTCACCGTCGTCGCAGTCGCCTCCACCGCTGCCCTCTGACGCCTCGCCATCTCCATCGTCGTCGACGCCCGGCACTCCATCGCAGTTGTTGTCGATGTTGTTGAAGACGTAGTCGGGAGCGCCATCGTAGACGAGTGGATCGGCGTCGTCACAGTCGTCTGGACCTCCGGCGAAGCTGTCTCCATCCAGGTCGACCCCCGGCACTCCGTCGCAGTTGTCATCCACTCCGTTCGCGGGGCTGTCGACAGGCTGGTCTGGGCGAATAGTGGGGTTCGTGTCGTCACAATCCTCGTTGTTGCCCACGTCGGTCGGATCGGAGGGAACACATCGATCGCCGCTGTCTGCAGCGTCACCGAAGCCATCGCCATCGCCATCGACATAGAAGCGGTCGTCTCCGACAGCGCCGTCCAGATCATCGCAGTCGGCCCCTCCGCAGTTGGGGACGTCGGCATCGAGCCCATCGCCGTCGACATCGCACAGATCGAGACCGGTGCAGTCCTGGTCGATTCCGTCATAGGGGACCTCGACCTCTCCCGGGCTGCGACCGGCATCGCTGTCGGCACAGTCAGACCCACCAGAGGGGATGTTTGGGTAGCCATCGCCGTCGCTGTCGACGCCGGGAACGCCATCGCAGTTGTTGTCGATGCCGTCGGCCACCAGGTCGGCCACGCCAGGGTGTCTATCGCCGTCGTCGTCGGCGCAGTCGCTGTCGTCGACCACGTGCCCGCTGGGTGGCTCGCAGGCGAGCTGAAGCGCGTCGGGATCGCCGAAGCCATCGCCGTCAGTGTCGGCGAAGTAGGGGACCTGATCGACGGGGCTGTCGTCTACGACACCGTCGCAGTCGTCGTCCTCGGAGTTGCAGTACTCGTCGGCGCCCACGTGCTGCATGGGGTCGAGATCGTCGCAGTCGTCGCCGCCGCTCTGCTCACTGGGGTACGAGTCTCCGTCGTCGTCGACCCCGGGGATGCCGTCACAGTTGTTGTCGATCCCGTTGTCTATGAAGTCGTCGGCGCCCACGTGGGTGTCGAAGCCGTCATCGACGCTGTCGTTGCAGTCGGTGCCCCCGCTGCCGATGGAGGCGAACCCGTCGCCATCGTCATCGCGTCCAAAGACGCCGTCGCAGTTGGAGTCGAACTGGTCTATGACCAGATCTTCGGCGCCTGGATTGACATCGGCCGCCCCGTCGTCGCAGTCGGTCGCGTCCTCGACATATCCGCCGCCGGGGGGCTGGCAGAGCACACCCTCGGCGTCTTCGTCGCCAAAACCGTCGAGGTCGTCGTCTGGGTAGTACTGCACGGTGCCGATGGAGGGCGACGAGTCGTCGCAGTCGGTGCCGTCAGGGCAGTCAGGGTCTCCGTAGATCTCGAGGCCGTCGCCGTCGACATCGCACAGGTCTCCGCCGGAGCAGTCGTTGTCGAGACCGTCGTAGGGAACCTCGAGAGCCCCCGGAAACACCGTCGAATCCCCGTCGTGGCAGTCCCCGGCCTCGGCAACGAATCCAGGAGGCGCTTTGCAGTCTCTGACAATCGCATCTGGGTCACCGAACCCATCGGCGTCGATGTCTGCAAACCAAGGCACGGGATCGAGGCAATTGTCGCTTTGGTCGACGACTACCACGGGATTATCGGCCTCGTAGCGCTCTTGGTCGATCCATGGGTAGCAGCCGCCGCCGAGGAAGGCAGTGAGAGACAGGATCAGGCTGGCCCTACCCACAGCGGTCACGACGCCCTCCCAACCAAGACAATGCCCGCCAATCCAATATATATTCTGGCCGAGGCCGTCCAGGAATTCCCCGCATTTGTCGGCGATGACTGCGGACCCACGCTCCACTCCTCAGTCAGCGATCTCGCCTGCTCGCAGATCGGGTCGGCGATGAGGACATCAAGAGGGGCCTCCAGTATATAGTGCCTCCGGAGGAAGCATTGTCTCGAGCGCTATGGCTAGCCCTGCTTCTATCGACGTCTGCTGGCTGTTACCCGTGGGTCGGGTCGAGCGAGCACGAAGCAAACAATCCCCCCATCGACATCAGCGGCAACTGCCTGCCCGAAGACCAGCAGATCTGGTATCGCGACGGCGATGGCGACGGTGTGGGCGACGAATACCAGACCAAGCAGGACTGCACTCAACCAGCAGGTTTTGTCGCGGAGAGCGAGCTCTGGGACTGCGACGACGTCGACCCACTGGTGTACCCGGGGAGACCCGAGATTCCCTATGACGGTGTCGATCAAGACTGCCTCGACGGCGATCTATGCGACGTCGACAGCGATGGTCTACCCTTCTGGATGGGGTGTGAGCCAACCAATGCGGGGTTGGTCGACTGCGATGACAGCAACGCCCTGATCGGCGAACTGTGGTTCTACACCGATGGCGACGGGGACGGGTTCGGAGATGGGGGAGAGACCCTCTGCAGCCAGGGCGCCGTGCAGGTCGGCGATGACACCGACTGCGACGACAGCTCAGACGCCGTCTACCCAGGTGCCCCCGACCCTTACGGAGACGGCATCGACAGCAATTGTGACGGGGCCGACGGCGTGGACAGCGACGGAGATGGCGAGCCCCCCATTGGCGTGGGCGGTCTCGACTGCGATGATGGCGACCCCTCGATCCATCCACTGGCACCCGATTTTGTGGACAACGGCATCGACAACAACTGCGATGGCGTCCCCGGGCTCGACGCCGACGCCGACGGGCATGCCTCCGAGGCCACCAATGGTGCCGACTGCGACGACGCCGACCCCCTCGTCTTTCCCGGTGCTGCGGAGGTCTGCGACAACATCGACAATGACTGCGATCAAGGGGTCGATCTGCCGCTCCCCGCCGACGCCGATCTGTACTTCGTAGACAGCGACAACGATAGCTTCGGCGACCCCGATCCCCTCCTTGCCATCAATGCCTGCGGCCTGCCCCCGGGTTTCGTCGCCGACAACACCGACTGCGACGACGCCGACCCCCAGAGCTATCCGGGGGCCCCCGGCGATACCTCGGACGGTACCGACAACAACTGCGATGGCATACCTGGAATAGACGGCGACCAGGACGGCTTCGCGAGCGAGCAGAGCGGTGGGGCCGACTGCAATGATGTCAATCCGCAGGTCTTCCCCGGCGCCGTCGACACCCCCTATGATGGGGTCGATCAGGACTGCGATGGCACCGACCTCTGCGATGTAGACGGCGATGGCGTTCTGGCAGAAGCGGCGCTCTGCGGCGGCTCGGACTGCGATGACAACGATCCCGCCATCCTCGACGACTGGTACTACCCGGATCTAGACGGCGATGGGTCGGGGGCCCAGGGAGTCGCGGGAGCGCGCTGCCTGCCCCTCGATCCCTCCGATGTCCTCAACGACGACGACTGCGACGATCAAGATGACCTGATCGGCCCCAACCAGCCCGACTTCACCGCCAATGGGGTCGACAACAACTGCGACGGCCTTCCCGGCGAAGACCTCGATCAAGACGGCCAGGCCTCTCTCCTGAGTGGCGGCCTCGACTGCGACGATTCCGACCCCCTAACGTACGGTGGTGCGCCGGATTTTGTTGGAAATAACACCGATAACGACTGTGATGGCCACGATGGGGTCGACAGCGATGGCGACGGTGATGCCTCTACCGCCAGCGGGGGTGGCGACTGCGACGAGGCCGACCCCGACCAGTTCTTCGGCGCCCTCGAGTTCTGCAATGGCGAGGATACCGACTGTGATGGTCAGGTTGACGCCCCCGCCGCGATCGACGCCACCACCTGGTATCCCGACGACGACGGCGACGGTTTTGGTCGCGATGCAGACGCCTTCGACGCGTGCCTGGCGACCCTGGGCTCTGTGAACATAGGCGGCGACTGCGACGATATCGATCCGGACGCGTTTCCCGGCGCCCCCGATTTCGCAGATGGGTCCGACAACAACTGCGACGGGAGCCCAGGCGTCGACAACGATGGAGACCAGAGCGCCAGCGTTGGGTCCGGGGGCGACGACTGCGACGACACCGACCCCAGCACCTATCCCGGGGCCGTCGAGACACCCTACGACGGGGTCGACCAGGACTGCGACGGGGCAGACCACTGCGACGTCGACCAAGACGGGATCCTCGAATCAGGCATTCTCGGTGTTGGCCTGTGCGCGGGGACGGACTGTGACGACACCGACCCCCTCCTCGCCGACCCGTACTACACCGATGGCGATGGCGACGGCTATGGCGACGAGCTCGACAACACCGGTTCGTGCACCCCACAGGGCGGAGACGCCCCCAACAACCTCGACTGCGACGACAACGACCCCGGCATCAACCCGACCGCGATCGACAATGTCATCGACGGCATCGACACCGACTGCGATGGGGCCCCCGGCGTAGACAGCGACCGAGACGGCTACGCCTCCTTTGCGAGCGGGGGCGACGACTGCAACGACACCAATACCAGTTTCTACCCAGGTGCTATCGACACGGTCGGCGACCTCTTCGACCAGAACTGCGATGGCGTCGACGGCATCGATGCCGACGCAGACGGGCACGCGAGTGAGGGCAGCGGAGGCGGTGACTGCGACGACAATGATCCCTTCCTGCACCCCACTGGGTTGGACACCCTGTTCAACGACCAAGACTGCGACGGGCTGGTCAGACAGGGAGACACACCCAACACCCTGATTACCGCCGTTCCCGGCAAGCCCTTCGAGCACGCGGCCAGGTCGGTGGCAGGGGGTGACTTCGACGGGGACGGCTTTAGCGACCTGTTGATTGCGGGCAGCGAAGGCCTCGAGGGGCTGCACATCTTCTACGGGTCCGCCGAGGGTATTTCCTCATCAAACCTCGGCGTCTCCAACACACATCTCCTCCCGGGTGCGATCCCGCCCACCCTCGTTCGAGCCGGAGGCGACCACAACAACGACGGATATGACGACTTCATCGTCGTCATTTCAAGCTGGTCGTACCTGTTCGACGGGGCACCTGGACGCCTTCCCAGCTCCGCTATCGGCGCAAGCAGCGGGCCTCACATTGGCTTGAGTGGTCCAGATCACTCGGTCTCCATCTCCGGAGATGTGAACGGCGATGCGTACGATGATCTGCTGGTCAGCACGCCCATCAGCTCGAGGATCGACCTGCTCCTGGGCCCAATCCCCGACGGGACCTCCTATGCGTGGGCGGACTATGCCGCGCGATACTACGCGCCGGCGGGCTCTATCTCCGGGGGCTCCATCGATCTGGTAGACGATCTCGACGGAGATGGACTGTCCGAGATGCTCGTCGGCGCGGAACAAGACGACGGGGGAGGGGTCTCCGCTGGCGCAGCCTACCTGGTGCTTGGGACCGCCGCCCCCGCCGACCTCCTCCTCGAGGCCGCAGACGCAAAGTGGACGGGGGCTCCCCTCGATGAAGGCGGAAAGTTCGTCCTCGACGCCAGTGATCTCGACGGCGATGGTTACAGCGACGTCGCCATCGCCACCAACACCGATGTCCTGCTGTTCAACGGACACTCCGGCCCGTGGAGCAGCGCCCCCCTCAACACCGCCCCCACCACCCTCGGTCAGTGGCAGGCGGCCTTCCAACCGGCGGATTCGACGCCCATTGTCGCGGTGGGTGACCTCGACAGCGACGGCTTCGACGACCTCGCCATCGCCTCCGAAGCCGAGGTGGTCTACATCCTCCTCGGCCGCGCCGGCGGTTTTCCGAGCGGCAACATTCCGGACCTCGCCGACGCAGCCCTCGACGGAAGCGGGCAGTGGGGTCCGAGCATGATCTCCTTGGCCGCCGCCGGCGATACCAACGGCGACGGGTGGGACGATCTGCTCATCGGCGCCCCCGAGCACTCCTCCGTCGATCCAGAGAGCGGCGCCGCATTTCTCTTCCTCGGGAGCAGCCTATGAGACGCTTTGCGCTGTTCGCCCTCCTGAGTTCCTCCCTCGCCGGCTGCTATCCCTGGGTCTCCGAGGGCCAGTACCTCGACGACAATCCGCCCTGCGAGGAGCTCGACTGGTTCCGAGACACGGATGGGGATGGATTCGGAGACCCAGACCAGACCACTCGCAGCTGCGAAGAGCCGTCAGACTACGTGTCGGTGGATACCGACTGCGATGACTCCAATCCCCTCATCAGCCCCGCGGCGATCGACCTCCCCTACGACACCATCGATCAAGACTGCGACGGCACCGATCTGTGCGATGTCGACGGCGATGGTGTTCTATCAGCGGAGTGCGAGGGCGGTCTCGACTGTGATGACAGCGACCAGAGCGTGTTTCCCTTCGGCACAGAGGTCCCCTACGACGGCATCGACCAGGACTGCGACGGCTCCGACCTCTGCGACGTCGACTTCGACACCCTCGACGACCTGATCTGCGGGGGCACCGACTGCGATGACGCCGACGCGGGCATCGGAGAGCTGAGCTACTACCCCGACCGTGACGGAGACGGCTTTGGCGACGCGGAAGATTCCGGCTCCCTCTGCGAGAGCCAGGACGACAGCGATGTGTCCAACGCCGACGACTGCGACGATGGCAACGGCCTTCGTTTCCCCGGCAACGCCGATCTGGTGGGCGACGGGGTCGACAACAACTGCGACGGCATCCCGGGAGTCGACTCCGACGGCGATGGGCAGCCATCTATCGTCAGCGGTGGTGGCGACTGCGACGACCAAGACCCCGCTGTCCACCCCGCTGTCGCCGATCTGGTCGACAACGGCATCGACAACAACTGCGACGGGGTCCCCGGCAGCGACGACGACGGCGACGGCTTTGCGAGCCAGGGCAGCAACGGCCTCGACTGCGACGACAATGACCCCTTCCAATATCCCCTCGCCGCCGAGTTCTGTAATGGTGAAGATGACGATTGCGACTCGCTGATCGACAATAACAATCCGCTGGATCAGACGCTGTGGTATCCCGACCTCGACGGCGATGATTATGGAGATGAGAACGGAGGCGTGCTCGGCTGCGAGGCCCCAGCCAACCATGTCGCCGACGGCACCGACTGCGACGATGGCGACGGCCTGAGCTCACCGGCCGCAGCAGACAGCGCCATCAACGGGGTCGACAACAACTGCGACGGGGTCCCCGGGGTCGACGCCGACGGCGATGGCCTTGCGAGCGACGACAGTGGCGGCACCGACTGCGACGACGCGAACCCCCTCATCTTTCCCGGCGCGGTCGAGCTGCCCTACGACAACATCGACCAGGACTGCGATGGCTCCGACTTGTGCGATGTCGACGCCGACGGCCTCGACGCCATCGAGTGTGGCGGCTTGGACTGCGACGACCTCGACCCCGGTATCGGTGATCTTCGCTGGTTTCCAGACGCCGACGGCGACGGCTTTGGGGCCGAGGCGCCAGGTACGCACTGCGATCCGGCACAGCCCCTCAGCGACGTCCTCGTCTCCGGCGACTGCGATGACCAAGACGCCGGGGTGAACCCCAACGGCACCGAAGTCTGCAATGGCGTAGACGACAACTGCAATGATCTCTACGACGAGGGCGCCGTCGACGCCGTAGTCTGGTACGCCGACACCGACGGCGACGGTGCGGGCGATCCGCTGGTCTCGGTCCTCAGCTGCACACAGGAACCCGGCCATGTGGCCAACGCCGACGACTGCGACGACACCCAACAGACAGTGGGGCCTGGCGTCCCAGACACCGTGGCGAACGGCATCGACGACAACTGCGACGGCCTCCCCGGCGTCGACTTCGATGGCGACGGCTTGGCCTCCTACGACAGTGGCGGCCTCGACTGTGAGGACAACAACCCGGGCGTTCGTACCTATTTCTACTTCCCCGACACCGACCTCGATGGCTACGGTGATCCCGCCGGCACCGCAGACCCCTGCGTACCCTCCGACCCTACCGACGTCCTCGACGACACCGACTGCGATGACGAGGACCCCGCGCTATTCCCAGGGCAGCGATGGTACGAAGACGCCGACCTCGACGGCTTCGGGGGGGCGCTATCGTCGATGTGTTCCCCTGCAGATCCCCTCACCGACGTGCTCAACTCCGACGACTGCGACGACACCGACCCCCTCCAGTATCCAGGCGTGCTCTGGTTCTGGGACGACGATGGAGACGGGGCCGGCGGGCTACTCGCCGGTGAGTGTGGGCCAGTCGAGCCGACCAACGTCCTCAACAACGAGGACTGCGACGATGGCGACGCCAATGTGCAGTTCTACTACTGGTACTTCGACCTCGACGGCGACGGAGTGGGAGGCGCCGCCTCCAACGCCTGTGTGGCCGCCAACCCATCCGACGTGCCCAACTCCGACGACTGTGATGACTCCGACCCCCTGGTCCAGGCGGCCTGGTGGTATGCGGATCTCGACGGCGACACCTTTGGCGACCCCGGCAGCTCCAACGCCTGCACCCCCCTCGAGATCAGCGACACCCTCGACAGCCGCGACTGCGACGACACCGACCCCGACGAACACCCAGGAGTGATCTGGTATGTCGACGGCGACGGCGACGGGTTCGGCGCGGATTTCTCCCAGCGCTGTGACCGCGCCCTTCCCACAGACGTCAACAACGCCAACGACTGTGACGATGCCGACCCAGGGAACGGCGCCTGTGGCTACACCACCCTCGACATCGGCACAGGGGGCGGGTGCGCGCTCGATGGCGACGGCACTCCTCATTGCTGGGGGGATGCGGCTGCCGCCCCTTGGCAGAATGTACCGGCTGGTCCTTTTGAGATCCTGGCACTGGGTGGATTCTACGCTTGTGCGCTCGACGCCGCTGGCATGCCCACCAGCTGGGGTTTTGGGGGCGCGGGGGAGCCGGCGCTTCCCCTATCAATGCTGTCGGCAGGGATGACTGCCACCGCAGGTCTGAACGAATATGGGAGCGCAATCCTCTGGGGGGAGCCGCAGTGGTCGATGCCCCACAACGAGGGTTGGCATCAGATCAACCTCAGCGACGATGCCGGCTGTGGCATCAACATGGACTCCCGAGTGGAGTGCTGGGGAGGGCAGGGCCCCCTGGTGGAGCCGGTCACCGTCGTGTATGACATCATCGACTCCACCAGCGACGGTGGCTGCGGCATCGAGCCAGACGGGAGCATCTCTTGTTTCGCCATGGAGAACGCCACTGTTCTGTACGACGCACCCGCCATCGGCGACGGGTTCTTGCAGCTCTCGATGGACAGGTGGGTGGTGTGCGGCATCACCGAGTCACAGTCGTTGCATTGCTGGGGAGTCGACTTCTGGGGGCTCCTCAGCGATGCCCCAACAGAGGGCCGCTTCATCGAGGTGGCGGTCAAGCAGAACGCTATCTGTGCGCTGCGCTCCACTGGGGGCATCCTCTGCTGGGGGAACGATCAGGGGAACGGAAACCTCGAGCCCGAGTGCCTCGACCCCACCGACACCGACGGCGACTCGGTCTGCGACGCCAACGACATCTGCGCCCTCGGAGACGACCTGCTCGACAGCGACGCTGACGGCATCCCCGACGCCTGCGAGTAGCCCGCGCTCAGCCGGGGTTTGAGCCCAGCGCCACGCCCATGATCACAGCGGACGCCACGCCGGTGCAGATCGAGGCCGCATGCAGGGCGTTCGTTGTCGTGCGCAGCCCACCCGTCGTGTTGCCATCGTAGGCGGCTCGGGCGCCGACCGAGCCTCCGAACATTGCCGCGGCGGCACCGCCGGTGATCAGCGAAGTTGCGATCCTCCGGCGCCTGCGTTGCTCGGGCGTAAACCGGCTTGTAATCAGCATCTCAGAGCTAGCCCACGGGATGGGGGCCTCGGTCGCGGAGTTGAGATCGAGGTTGACATTCTCGCCGGGCTGGCGGTCGATCACGCGGCCGTAGCGGGATGGGCCTTCGGTGGTGCCCACCTGCAGGGTGTGCAGCCCCGGAGTGGTGTCAAACGGTGCCACGACCACCTCTCCATCGATCGCGAACCACTCGTCCTTGCCGAGGTTGGCTGGCTTGTCGAACCCGATGCGAACGGCGTTGCCAGCCAGGGGCTCGGTCTCCATGAAGAGGTTGTGGTACGCGGTTCCCTCGAAGCCCAGATCCGAGAACCAACTCTCGGCGTCGATCGTCTTCGCGGAAGCAAAGGCGCGCTTCGAGGTGTCGGCCTCGCCCATCAACAGGGCCAGCACGGCGGTGGCCTGGAAGTAGTGGGCCGCGGTCTCGGGCGTGATCCGCTCGTCGCACTCGAGGCCGTTCTTGAACTCGCCGAGCTCACTGCGGGCGGCCGCGAGGTTCATCTCGCCGAGATAGCCGGCCGCGGACTGGAGCGAAGCGCTGGGCGGAATGCACTTGTCGGAGGAGTCCTGGGCATCTGCGGACACTCCGGCCAACAGTGCAATAGTCCAAAACATTCGGTCTCCCTAGGGCTGCCCCTCGAAGCTGTTGTCCTTGTGGGTCCACTTCCACTTGGAAGGCTCGGTGGTGCCCACGGTGATCGTCTGTTTTCCAGTCTTTCCGCCCGCTTCCATCTCGATGTCGTGCTCGCCGAAGGACAGTTCGACGACCTGGGGCGTCTGCCCGCTGAGTTCCTCGCCGTCGATGCGGATCCTCGCACCCGGAGGAGTCGACAGGAGCGTTACCACCACGTTGGCTCTCTCGGGGTACATGCGCTTGGAGCACGACTCTCTGCTGCCGGCGGCCGCGGCACAAATATCGAGGGCCTCGGTGTAGTCCTTGCCCAGCGAATCCAGATTCGTCGCCCATTCCAGGGCAGCGGTCTCGGCCGCTTTCGCCCGCCTGGGGCTGTTCTGCGCCTGGAACAGTGCGTACCGGGCACGCGCAATCATCTCGAGGGTCTTGGGCACGTTCTCGACGAACTCGGCGGGCTCCCAGTCGGACTTTCTCTCGAGGGTGTTGTTGGCCCACATGATGGTCTCGTCGTGTCGGCCCCCAGCCTGCATGTGCGTGGCGAACACGTACATCATGTCGACGTCTGACCGGGTGACCTCCTCGAAGAAGTAGACCTGCTCGCGCTCGTAGTCGGCGCATGATCCGGCATCGCACCGAACGCTTGCGTCGCGCAGCATCACCCGGCCGACCTTGTCGCGATCCGTCTGGGACAAGGCGGCATTGCGCATGCGCTTGGCTAGACATGCCCGGTCCGCTCCGGAGAGCTCGCCGTTGTTGGCGGCGGCCTCGAACTGAGTGGGATCGGAGCAGTCGGAAGCGGCGGCGGCGGGATCGACATCGACGGCTTGATCGGGATCTTCGGAGTTGTCCAAGTTCGCGACGCCATCGGGTCTTTCGGAAGGTTCTTCCTGCAGATCGTCGGGCGGAACGTCGTCGGGCTGAGGATCGTCGGCGACCTCGGGTACGTCGTTGGCTGCAGTGCTCAGGGCGCCGGAGTACCAGACGGCGAGGCTGCCCGCGCCCAGCGAGCCGATCCCCAAGAACGCGCCGAAGCCCACCAGGCCGATTCCGATGGCAGCGGCGCGGCGCTTGGCAATGTGTGCAGGCGCGGGAGGGAGTGCTTCTGCTGGGGTCGGCTGTGGGGAAACGGCAGCCTTGTCGGGCGTGGGCGGGGTCTCTTCCTGTTCCTCCTGTTCCTCCTGTTCCTCCTCGTCTTCCTCGTCCTGGATCGGAGGCGGCGGCGTGATGGTCTCGTTGTCGGCCGGCCTGAGGGTGCTCTGTGAGCCGGTCTCCGTCGCGGTGATGGAGCTCGCGCCGACAGCGTTCAACGCGCTTCGGCCCGCTTGGGAGATCTCGCGGGCTTGCGCCATGAAATCGGCGTCGAACTTGATGGAGGCGCGGGGATCGATCTCGCTGCCCAACGCTTCGCTGAGGAGCCCCAGGATGACGCTGCAGTCGGCGATTCGCTCCTCTGGATCGATGGCCAGCGAGCCTTCGACCGCTCTGACCAGGGGCGCGGGCAGATCGGGGCAGTGGTCGGTGATCGGCGTTCGCTCGCCATTGGAGAGCTTGACGAAGACCTCCAGCACGTCCTCACCGGGGAATGCCTGCTGCCCGGCGAACATCTCGTAGAGGATGGCGCCGATGGCGAAGATGTCGGCGCGGTGGTCGACGCCCTTGGCGTTTCGAACCTGCTCGGGCGCCATGTAGGACGGCGTGCCCATGGTCATGCCGCTGCGCGTCTTGGTGAGTCCGTCGTCGCCGGAGACCATCTTCGCAAGGCCAAAGTCGGCGACCTTGGGCACGACTCCGTCTTCCGTGATCTCGAGCATCACGTTCGCTGGCTTCAGATCGCGGTGGACGAAGCCCTCGCGGTGGGCGGCCTGAACCCCGGAGACCATGCCGTAAGCGATGGAGACAGCGTGCTCGACCGACAGCTCGCGGTTGTCCAGGAACTCGTCGAGTGCAGGGCCTTCGACGTAGTCCATCACCAGGCCCGGCGTGTCTCCGACATCGACGACATCGATCACCGGGACGACGTTTGGGTGGCGAAGCTTGGCCTGTACCCGGCCTTCTCGCAGCAAGCGCTCCTCGATACTCGTCGATCGCACCGTGAGGATCTTGAGCGCGTAGTGAGTGCCGAGCTTGGTGTGCCTGACCTTGTAGACCGCCGCCATGCCGCCGCAGCCGATGACCGACTCGACGACGTAGCGATCGATCTCGCTGCCTCGCTCCAGCTCCACCAAGCTCGCCCTCCGAAGGAGCACTCTACAACACTCGAACGACGTCCATCGAGCCGGCTAACCCGGACTAGTTGATCACCGGAAACCCGAGGACGGACAGGACGACCGGCGCCTCTTCCGGGCCGGGCCAGGTCGGCTCCCAGGCGCCGAGGCAGGTCTCCAAAGGTGTTCCAGTAGTCGGCTGAAGTTGCCATTCTTTGCCTATAATGTGCCAAGTCACCTGTTCCTTTCCGACCACCGGGACCCGCTCGTGGCAGCTCCAGACCGCGGCGGTGAGCTCGGTTCGCCAGTCGGTGGCGGGCTCGTAGGACATCGACGCGAGCAGGCCGCGAACCGACTCCAGGTCGTCGAGATCGACCTGTTCGAGGCCTGGCGCCAGCTCCAGCGTTTCGGCCCACTCGTGCGCGGATGCCCAGTCCTTGCTCTGAACAGCCTCTTCGAGGCCGGATCTCGCGATTGCGCGCTCTGTAGTGTCGTCGGGGATCGGCAGTGCGGCGAGCTGGTCGAGGCTCACATCGTCGTCCCACACCATGTCCTGCAGGACCGTCAACGCCAACGCCTCGTCCTCGGAGTACACCAGGTCAGCCAGGTCGCGCATCGGGTCGAAGTCGAGCTCTACGTCCACGTTGTCGGCGATCAGTCCCAGGCAGTACCGCAGCGACTCTCCCGGTTCCGAATGGGGGTCGGCGTCGGCAACCTGCTGCACCTCGTCGGCGATCCACTGCCAGCGGTCGAGTTCTTCGTCTTCGGTGTCCAGGTCGTCGTCCTGCCAACTCAGATAGTGAGCCCACAACGCGAGCATTCCCTCCCATTGGTCCTCCATCTCGCTGGGATCGACGTCGTACAGACCGTCTCGCTCGGCGGCGTCGATCAGGGCGAGTCGGGCCTCCTCGGTGTCCTCATCGGGAAAGAACCGCAGCCGGTCAGCGGTCTCCAGATCGGGCCAGCCAGCGTCGATGGCGGGCATCCAGCGGTATTCCGGCGCGTGGATGTTCATCGATCCGCTCGCGGACCACTCGCTGTAGGTCGAGAGCCGAACGCGCACCTCGATCGGAGGTCCTTCTGGCACTCTCTGCTGCATCGGCTCCACGAAGGTCGCGGCGCGATAGGTCGATCCCGGCGTGGCCATCGGCTTCGATACCTGGGCGGGAGAGGAGACATCGGGGACCAGCGACAGCCACACGACTCCCAGGATCCCGACGATTGCCGCTGCCAATGCCAGCCGTTTCACGCTACCTCCGACCCTCAACATCGCCCGCGGGCTTGGAAGGGGTGTCAGGCCGAGTTGAATCCTGTGTGAAACGCGCGAATCCCGTTTGTCGCGCATGCTCCGAAGATCCTGGGCGCGTTTATGTGGCCTTTCCTCAAGTTCGACTTGACGGTCGCTCCATGTCCCCATAAACGCAACTTCACGCTATGAGAAACTTCGCCCATTTGGAGAGAGCTACCGGCGTGGGCGCCGTGCCCTGTGGCGCGCTGCGGCCATGATTCCCCAACTTGTCCCCCCACACCTGGAACTCAACATGATCCTACGTCTCCACCCAGGGCGCCTGTCGACGGCGCTCGTTTTTCTGTCACTGCTCGCGGTACCGGCCAGCGCGCTTGCGGCAGGTACGACTACAGAGGGCCAGGCTTGCTCGTATGAGCGCATGGTTGGGCAGCGCGTCTCCGGCAACCAGTGTCCGATGGCAACCCCGCCGAATGGCACGGAACCCGGATGGATCACCGCGCGTGTCTTCCCGTACAGCTCTCTGGGCACCCCGGACGCTGGCGCGGCCTATTGTGGCTACACGTGGACGGCCGCAGAAGGAGAGGAAGACCCGCCCGACCCGCCCGACCCGCCCGAACCGCCCGACGACCCCCCGCCCGACCTCGAAGCGCTGCCCTTCGACGGCAACCTCCCGCCTTCGGAATGGCTCAACCCGGACTGCCACGTGGTTGCGCCCATGGCGCCCAACGGCGTGATCCTGGAGGAGACCGGAGAAACGCTGCGGTCGAGCTTTCAGGAACAGATTGAACGGGTCGGCGATCTGCCGGACTGGAGCGGTCCAGCCACGAGGGTTGCGGTACTGGACACGTACGGATTGCTCGGCGGCCAGTCGGACCACGGTGGTGCGATGGCGTACCTCATCCGCGACCTGGCGTGTCAGTCCAATACCGCAGGCGATGCGGACTGCTACGCCGCAACGCGCAGCTACCTCGCCTTGGACCTCGAGATGATGCCCGACGGAAGCATTGCCTCGCGGCCGATCCTCGGCGGGTTCTTCGGATACCAGGCCGGGCTGGCACGTTCGATCTTCAAAGCGGTGGATCATTGGCGCAAGGCCGGGAGTGCGAACGGCTTGATCATCAATCTTCCGCTCGGCTGGGATGTCGAGTACAACACGACAGCCAGCGGAGATCCGCGAGATTCCGCCCGCGCTGTGCGGGAAGCCATCGAGTACGCGCGCTGCGAAGGTGCGTTGGTGATCGTGGCAGTGGGGAACAAGGCTACAGGAACGGCGCCCGCGAGCGGTCCGACCGCGCCCGCGATCTGGGAAGAAGAGCTCACCTCGTGCCCAACCGGCACCTCGACCTACGAGCCCCTGGTCTACGCGGTGGGTGGGGTCGACGGAAACCACAGCTTCATCGCCAACACACGCGAAGGCGGCCGCGCGCGTCTGGCAGGGCCGGCGATGCAGGTCGCCGTTGCGAAGCTCGACGGCAGCGGAGGCTTCGACCGCTGGCTCGCCACGGGCTCGGGATCGTCCTTTGGTGCAGCCGGTGTGTCGGCGATCGCAGCCATCCTGTGGCGCATCGACCCAACAAAGACCGCCGCTGAGATCATGGATACCATTTATGAAATGGGGCACCCGCTGGAATCGGATGCCGAGGTCTGCTTGGGGGGCGGCACATGTGACCAGACGGCCGTGGCCAGCCTGTGCGCCTCTGTCGATGCCGCGTTTGACGCCGTCTGTGCGAGTAGCTCTGCGCCCGCGGAGTGCGCCGGCGTCCCGTCGAGCTTCGGATGCCGCCTCACGGGCGAGACGGTGGGCAACCCGATCTGGACGGCTGCCGAGACGGCCAACATCGACGCGCAGATGCAACACACGATTGACGCCTCCTCGCTCGCCACGCCCTACAGTCACTCGGCGTGTTTGGCTCCCGTGATGACGCTCAAAGGGCAGTCTGTCGCCTCGCCGTGTCCTCAGGACATGCACCCCAATCTCGTGCAGGCGCCTTGGGCCATCAACGCCGAGTCGCCGCCCGACCCCTGCGGTGGAGACTGCTCGCTTCTGTCTGATGGCTCGACGACTGCTGACTTGTATGCTCACATCACAGCCGACCCTGGCGGCAACTTGAGCAACGCCCATCTCGAGCTGACGACGGATGCGGGTCTTGTTACGGACCGCTTCGACATCAAAGCCCTTCTCGGCCAGGTGAACCCAGGCCAGTCCTTTGTTCTCAGAGACTTGCCTCTGTCTGGGACGCACGACAGAGCCCAGATGGTCTTTGATCTTGTCGACGATCGGGGTGACACGTGGTCGGTTGTCAGCGAGGTTCTGGTGCAGCCTCTAGCAGGGAACTGATCAAACGCGGCCGGAGGCAGAGCGGGTACAGCGGACCTGCATCCTCCAGAGGTAGGATCCATCCGAGCCCCGAGGGGCTAGGCCGCACGAAGTGCATTACTCGTTCCCAGTGTCGACTCACTGCCCCGCATCGCTCGGACTCATAGGCCGCGCCGACGAGTGGCGGCAGCTGGAGGCCGCCTGGGCACAAGGGGCGCAGCTGGTGGAGCTCCTGGGGCCGGGCGGCATTGGCAAGACCCGCCTGGCCCGCGCCTGGTCCGGAGCTCGGGAGCCCTCCCTGCCGTTTGTCTCACTCGTGGCGGAGCGGACCACTGACGGGATGGTGCAGGCCATTGCGCTGGGCTGCGGCATCGAGCTGCCCGCCCACGCCACCCGCACCGAGACGTTGGTCGCGCTCTGCCGGCAGCTCGGCGGTCGGTCGCTGGTGCTCGACAACCTCGAGCAGATCGACGGTGCATCCGCCGTGGTGCGGGCCCTCGTGGAGGCCGAGGTGCGGGTCATCGTGACCTCCCGCGCCCACGTCGGAGTGGAGGGCTCTCGCGCAATCCGACCGCGCCCGCTCACGCCCCCCGAGGCGACCGCCCTGTTCGTCAGGCGCGCAGCCGCTTCTTGGCCAGACCTGTCGACCGATACCGGTGACTTGATCGAGCTCACGGAGCTGGTCGATGGGCTGCCCCTGGGCATCGAGATCGCGGCCTCACGCGCCGGCCTGATGACGCCGGCTCAGATCACCGATTCGCTCCGCCAGGACACCAGCCTGAGCGGGCTCCCCGTCGATGGGCAGCACCGGAGCCTGGCGGCCAGCGTGGCGTGGTCGTGGGATCTGCTCGATGACGAGGCTCGACTTGCGCTGATGCGGCTGTGCTTGTTCCGGGCGCCGATCACGGTCACCGACGCCCAGGCGGTGCTGGGGGAAGGGGCACTCGACACCCTGTCAGACCTGCTCCGAGCGTCGCTGCTGCAGCGGTTCGAGGACGGGAGCGTAGTGCGCCTCGTACCCTTTCAGGTTGTGCGAGGATTCGCGGCTAACAAGCTGCCGGATGACGATATCGCCCGCGACCGCTTTGCGGAGTGGGTGTGCAGCACCGCAGCCCGTGCCGCTTGGGACACCGAGGGACCGCGGAGCGCTCGGGGTGTCGAGGAACTCAATCACATCTACAACGACATGCTCGCCGTCCTCGAGGCCGGTGATCCAGCCAGGGTGGCGTGCATCCTGTCATCGTGTCGCGCGCTGTTTGCGGTCAGCCGCACCCTCGAAGAGGCGGCGAGTCTGTTTGCAAAATACCTCCCCGCGGCGGAGGGTGCCGACCCGGAGGACCTGGCCAGCGCCACCGCGGCCTACGCCATGGTGCTGCGCCGGAGCGGGCAGCTCGACGACGCCATCGCCCTGACCAAGCGGACCCTGGAGCGGCTCGGGAACCATCGACGCGCGCGCGGGCTCTTGATGAGCGAGATGGGCATGCTGGCGATCGGGATGACGGATCTCGCCACAGCGGAGCGACGGCTGCGAGGTGCGGTCGAGGCGCTCGTGGAGCCCGACTTCGTGGGGGCGCTGGCCCTCCAGCGACTGGGTGACCTGTTGCGGATGTCCCACAACGACGAAGGGGTCGAGTGCCTCGAGGCGGCGCTCGCCATCTACCGCAAGCTGGGGCTGGTGGCGCAGCCGTTGGGTCTTCTCCACAGCCTCGCCGAGTTCTATGCGCGCCAGGGCAAGATAGGGCAAGCCCACGCGCGCCTCGACGAGATCGAGCGCCTGCTGCCATTGGTGGACAACGCTCGCAATCGAATGGCAGTACGGACCAACCGTGCCATCTTCGAACTCCAGTGGGGCGATCCCGATCGGGTCATCGCGCTCGTCGAGGAGGTCCTGCCGTGGTGCGAGGTCACCAGGGAGGGCCAGATGACTCCCCTCGTCCTGGGACTGCGCGCGACTGCCGAGCTTCTGTTGTGCGATCTGGACGCCGCCACGGATCACCTCGCCGACGCCCAGCACCGCGCTGTTGCGTCGGGCCTCAGCGGCTACGCCGAGCTCCTCGGGGCCTACTTTGGGGCGGCGTTTTGGCTTCGCGGCGACGCTGACCGCGCGCTGACCACCTGGTCGACTACCGCGAAGGAGGACCGAGTTCAGGCCATTCAGGTGGCCTTCCGGGCCGTCGCTGCGCGAACCGGAGAGCAGCCCACCGTGCCCGAGCCAGCGCTCCAGTCAGCGCTGGTTGCGCTCGCAGCGGACGACGTCGAGGGGGCGCGTGCGTCTCTCCTCGTGGCCGCCGCCCGTCCGCTCTGTGCGGTGAGTGTTCGGTTGGCAGCGCTGCTCATCGGGGCCGGGGGTGCGCGTCTCCGCATCGGCCAAGATGGGAGCTGGTTCGAGCACGGATCGGAGCGTGTGGACCTGTCGAGGCGTGGCCCGGTCCGGCGGATCTTGGTGGCGCTGGCCCGTGGACACCAGGCCAACACCGTGGTGGACGGGGGCGCATTGATTGCCGCGGGCTGGCCAGACGAGGTCATGCGGCCGGAGTCAGCCAAGATGAGGCTGCACACGTCGGTGCGGCTGCTACGCCAGCTCGGGCTGAACGAGCTCCTGCTCACGGTGGAGGGTGGCTACCAGCTGGCGCCCGACCTGGTCGTGGAGCTGGCGCGCTGAGACAAGCTGAGAGTCGGGGTCTCAGCGGCGCCACGCACCCCCTGGCGCACTACCAGAAAGGAGCAACTCGGAACAGCCATCACGGAGACCTCATGCGACTTGCCACCTGGACCCTCATTTCTCTCGCCCTGTTGCTCGCTGGCCCGGCCAACGCCCAACAGTGCCACTTCAACAGTGACTGCGGCGGGATCGACGACTCCTGCATCAACGGGGCGTGTACATACGATCCGCCGGAGCCAGGTCAATGCCGACACGACGCACACTGTCCATTCGGAGGCCTCTACCAGTTCTGTGATTCGCTGACCTCGACCTGCGATGCCATCGAGTGCCACGAGGGCAGGGACTGCGCGCCGGGAGACATCTGCTCGGGCTATCGATGCATCGTCGACGTGACCGCCGACTCCGATCGCGACGGTGTCCCCGACGCCGTCGACAGCTGTCCCAGTCACACCAACACCGGACAGGACGACCTCGACGGAGACGGCCAGGGAGATGCGTGCGACTACGACGACGACAACGACGGCACCAACGACCTCGACGACAACTGTCCCCGTCTGGCGAACACGGACCAGGACGACGCCGACAGTGACGGCATAGGCGACCGCTGCGACGAGTTCACCGATCGCGACTACGACGGCGTTGCCGACGCCGCAGACCTCTGCCCAGACACCCCGGACTGGGGGCAGGACACCGACCGCGACGGCATCGACGATGTGTGCGACCTGTGTCCCCAAGTAGCCGACCTGCTCAATGTGGATACCGACGGTGACGGCATGGGAGACCCGTGCGACCCCGACGATGACAACGACTGCGTCGACGACATCTTCGACAACTGCCGAGGCACGTTCAACCCAGCCCAGCCCGACATGGACGGCGACGGCATTGGCGATGCGTGCGACCCTGATCCGGGCGAGCCCCCCAAGCAGGTGTACCAGTGCCTGAGTATGGCCTACGAAAATCCCCTTCTGACCGAGGTATTCGACATTACGCCGAGACAGCTGCTGACCGAGACCGCCAAGGTGCTCGACCTCTCGAGCGCTACCGATGGAGTGAACTTCGGGCAGTAGTGGCGGGACGCGTCGGCGCCTGTGCCTGCGCCATCCGGTCTCTTGGGTTCCGCTTGGAACCCTGGGTTTCATCTCCTGGATATTTCTTCGCCCACTGCACATCCGGGCCGCTATGCTATCGCCTTGCCCCGAGGTGCTCCTTGCAGACGACTCTCCGGACCGCGGCCATGGCGGCCATTCTTGGAATCTCAACGCCGGCCCTGGGCCAACGCGCGTTGATCCTGCAGGACACTGACCCATGGGGCTACACCTCCCTGCAGACCGAGCTCGGTGTCCAGGGCGTCCCGTTCGACATCGTGGGCACCGGGGCGATTGCAGCGGTTGACCCGACCCTATACACGATGGTCTTCATTCAGGAGTGCCAGGCCGACTCGATCTACAACGAGTGGAATGCCGCGGCTGGAGCCTTCGAGCCCTGGATCAACAACGGCGGATTCGTCTCGATCAAGGCCTGTCACGTCTCCTGTGGTCTGGCCACGGGCAACGTGCTGCCGCTGCCTCCGGGCATCGCCCCGGTGAGCCAGACCGACTTCGTCGCCACCGGCCTGACGATCGACCCCGGACACGCGCTGATGGTGGGCGTGCCGGCGAATCCAACCGGCGGTTCGCTTGCTCACAACTCCTTTATCAGCACCGGAGAGCCCACCGACAGTGTGCTCATCGAGAACATGACCGGCGATCCCGTCTACTTCGAGCGGGTCTATGGCCAAGGGCTGGTGGTGATGGGCGGCCTGACACAGACCTTTGGCTATCAGAACAGCCAGGACGCCGGCATCGTCCTCATCAACGAGATCACTGTCGGACTGACCTACGACGGCTGTGGCGCGCTGGACTCCGACGCCGATGGCGTGGGCGACGACTGTGACATTTGCCCCCTCGATCCGCTGGATGACGCCGATGGCGATGGCCTGTGCGCCGACGTCGATCCCTGTCCCAACGGTGACAACTACCTCGACGGAGACGGGGACGGCGTCGTCGACGGCTGCGATCTGTGTGAGGGCTTCGACGACGCCTTCGATCTGGATGGCGACACGATCCCCGATGACTGCGACCAGTGTGCCGGAGCCGACGATCTGCTCGACGCGGACGGCGACACGGTGCCCGACGCCTGTGACCTGTGCCCCAACGGCAGCGATGTCGACGACACGGATCTCGACGGGATCATGGACGGCTGCGACAACTGTCCCAATGACGGAAACGCCAACCAAACCGATACCGATGGTGACGGTGTGGGCGATACCTGCGATCTCTGCGCCGGTGTGGACGATGCCATCGACGGCGACGGCGACAGCTGGCCAGACGCCTGCGACAACTGCCCGGTGGACTTCAACGACATCCAGACCGACGGCGACTCGGACGGATTCGGCGACGCGTGCGATGTGTGTCCGGGCTTCGACGATCTCGTAGATCAGGACCTCGATGGCATCGCGGATGCCTGTGACAACTGCCCCGCCATCAGCAATGTCACCCAGGACGACATTGACGGTGACAGCTTCGGCGACGCCTGCGACATCTGCGCCGGCTTCAACGACGCTGCGGACTTCGATGGGGATCTGGTGCCGGACGGCTGCGATATCTGCCCCCAGGATGCCCTCGATGATTCCGATGGCGACGGCGTCTGCGACAGCCGGGACATGTGCGACGGCTTCGATGATGCCATTGACAGCGATGGAGACACCTTCCCCGACGACTGCGACGACTGCCCTAATACAGCTGCGCCGGGCCAGCGCGATGAGGATGGCGACGGCTTCGGCTTCGCCTGTGAATGCGACGACCAGGACGACACGGTCAACCCCGACGCCACCGAGATCTGCGATGGCGTCGACAACGACTGCGACGGCGATATCGACAACAATGCCGCGGACGGCACCGAGTTCTTTGCCGACACCGACCAGGATCAGCAGGGAGACGCAACGAACACCTCCACGGCTTGTACCCCTCCCGCGGGCTTCGTGGACAACAGCGACGACTGCGACGACTCCGACGCGGCCGTGAACACCAACGCGACCGAGATCTGCGACACCATCGACAACAACTGCGACGGGGTCATCGACGACGTGCCGGACTGCGAGACCGCACCCGGAGCGGACGACAAGGACTCCAGCGGCTGCAGCTGCGATGCCGCTTCGGGAGCCCCGGCGGGCTTCGTCTGGATGTTGATGTTGGCCCTAGTGATTCGGCGCCGGCGATAGTCGACATCAGTGCCGCCGACCGAGCCAACAGCTCGTCAAGGAGCGCAGATGTGGCCGGCGGGAAGCTCGAGGGGTTCACCGGAGTAGTCGCCCAAGAATCCCAGGAGTGAGTCGGCGTCTGGGCAGGTGTAGCCGCAGTTCCCGCCGTTTCCGTTCGGGTCCCACAGGACTCCGGCGACCCCGTTATCGGCCAGCGAGGCCATGTTTGCCTTGTTGACTGGCCAGTCTCCGATGTAGGGCTCGGCATCCTCGACATAGGTCTGCCAGATCAGGATCGGCAGGTCGGTCTGTGCGCTCACGGTGGACAGCCAGGTGTAGTTGGCGGCGTTGTCGGTCTCGCCGGCATCCCAGGCGCCCGGGCCCGCTCCGACCATGTGGGGCGGCTCGGTGACGATCACATCCCAGTCGCCCATGCTGGAGTAAAATGAGGTTACAACTTCAGGTTTTGTCCCGACCCTGAAGTTGGAGGCGTGCCAGCCCATGCGCACATCCGGCGCCTTCTGATCCCGCAGATGCAGCAGCGCCTGGCCCAGCCCGCCCGCGTCGTCGGAGAAGGACTGGCCCTGGAGATCTGGATGTTCCGCTCCGGACAAGCTCACCGGCACGCTCGACGCATCGGGGTTCCCGCCCACCCCGTCGAATCCGTCGAAGGCCCACATCATGAAGCCCCAGGAGTCCGGCTCCACGTGGACCAGGACCGGGGTCTGTCGATCGTCGAGGATTTCCAGCAGGGCGATGAAGTCATCGAGGTAGTCGCGGACGGCGTCGGGGTTGGCGAGCATCTGTTGAACGATCTGGGGCTCGGTACCGGAGTAGCCGCTGTCCTCTCCGACGTTGAGCATCCGGTAGAAGGTGACCGTCGGGATCTCGGCTCCAACCTGCTCGGCGGTGTCCATTCGGTAGTTCACAAGCCAGGAAAATCCGTCCAGGTCGTCGTGTGGATCCCCAGAGGCGTAGATGTAGCCATAGGTCCAGTCGACGTCTTCTGGCGGTCCGCTAGCGTCGGTGACCCAGTTCGTGCCGGTGTCTCCGAAGATCGCAGCTCCTATGCCGAAGATCGGGCCGATATCCGCGCAGATGTCGTGCTTGGGGCCGGAATCCCCGGTGTTGGGAGTGCTTGTGTCCGCGTTGCCCCCGGGATCATCGGTGTCTTCGACGTCGGTGTTCGTCCCGCCAGCTGGGTCCGGCTCCGCGTTCCTGGCACACCCCAGGATCCCGATTGTCCCGGAGATCGCGGCTATGAGAATCCAGCGGCTCGCCACCATGGCGGGAGTATACCGATCACTCCGTCCCCGGCGCTGCCGTAGTAGACCAGCGCCTCTCACAGTCGCTGTCCTACGGCCTCTCGGACCCCTGGTTGTCCACCCGCAGGCAGAGCAACGCGTGCAGCGCCTTCGCACTCATGGCGTCTCGCTTTCCGCTCGAGAATCCGGTGAGGGCATCGCGAAGTTTTGGCGGTTCGAGCTCATATCTTCGCACCACCTCGTCTGAGGGCGGGGCAGATGAAGACCAGGAGGGCTCCAGATCGCCGGCGAGCTCTCGGTTTTCGGCGAGAGTTCTGGAATTCTGAAGGACCAAGCCGGACTTTGTCACCAGCCTGGATCGAATCCGCACCGAACCCGCCGTGGTCTTCAGAGCCCGATGGGACTGAAAGGCCACTTCTCCCTTCTCGTCGGTCCACGGGGCGACCCGAACCCGCACCACCTGGAAGTTCTTGCCCTTTCTCACCCGATGAAGCCCCGCCTCGAGGGCCAGCATTCCCGATGCAAAACGCCCTGTGATCAGCAGCAGCACCGGCTCGTCTGCCGCGAGGGGATGGCAGATCAACTCGGCACTGCGTCCCGTGCCCTCCGCCCAGTCAATGTACGCTTTGCAGAGCATGGATCTTGCGAAGGTAGCCGTCGGTCCGACAGGGTTGATCTCGACAATAGCGTCCCAGGCACCTTCGTGGCCGATGCGCACCAGCTCCCTGTGCAGGCGGTTGATATTGCGTTCGAATCGGGCCAGCTCTCCGGCGAGGCGTTTGTTGGTGCTGCGCGACTTTTCGGCGACGCGCTCTAGCATCTGATCGCTCCAAGCACTGATTCCGTCGAGTCGATCGAGAGTGACGGTGACGCGATCCAGGTCGCGCAGATCGATGGCAGCCTGGCCTTGGTCTTGCCAGAATCCTGGTTCCTGGCGCAGATCGAGCAGTCGATTGCGCTCGCGAACCAGCTGCTCGGCGTCGATGGCGGTGCGGATTGCCTCTATTGCGGCCTTTCCGGCCTGGAGACGCTCCAGAAGCTGCTCGGGAAGCAGCTTCTCGCCAGTGGCGGTCTTCATTGGGGCGGCGCTCTGGCGGCTCTTGCGGCTCTCCTCGGTGTCGATCTTTCGCACTCGAATGTGGCCGTCTTTGTCGCTGATTTTTAGGATAGAACCTGGCTCTACGTGGCGCTCCATGAGAAAGACCGCGATGGGCAGCACCATTCGGCGCTGGATCTCCCGCTTCAGGGCGCGCGCACCGTACCGGGGGTCGTAGCCCCGCTCGATCACCAGCTCCAGAGCGCTGTCGTCCACATCGATAACCAGGTTTCTGCGTGTGATTCCCTCGCGTCCGAGGATCCGCTTCAGCTCTTGTCGGGCGATCTGGCGCACCTGCTCCCGGCTGAGAGCGTGGAAGATCACGACATGCTGAAAACGGTTTAGAAACTCCGGACGAAAGTGCTCTTCGAGGGCCTTCCGCACATCCATGGCTCGGGACGAGTCGGTCGCCTTGCCAAAACCGACGTGGCTGCCGGAGTCTTGAGCCCCCACGTTCGAGGTCGCGATCACCAGGGTATTTTGAAAGTTGACGGTTTGGCCGGAAGGAGTGGTGAGACGCCCCTCATCGAGGATCTGCAACATCAGATCCCAGACGTTTTGGTGGGCCTTCTCGAGCTCGTCGAGCAAGATCACCTGGAAGGGCTGCTGGCGCACGGGATCTACCAGAGTGGCCTCTCGACCGGGCTCTTTCGGGTCTCCTACCAGGGTCTCGTAGCTGTGAAAGCTCTTGAACTCTGACATGTCGAAGCGCAGCAGCCGGTGTCTACTGCGGAAGAGGAAGGTGGATAGGGCACGGGCGATCTCGGTCTTGCCGACGCCGGTGGGCCCGACGAAGAGGAAGGTGCCAATGGGCTTCTCTTGATCGTGTAGACCGGCCTTGAACAGGGCAATGGTCTCGCAGATCGCCTCGATGGCGCTCTGCTGACCGATGATCCGTTCTTGGAACCACTCCCGGATCTCGCGCACTGGTTTGGTCTCCTCTTGGGAGACCACAAAGAGGGGTAGGCCGGTGTAGATCGAGAAGACTCGCTCGATGAGTGCCGGTGAGAGCTCCTCTGCCTCGCCAATGCCGCTCTTTTCGCGCTGATAATGGCGGACCTGCTCGAGCAGATCGAGGGCGGGCCGAGGCTGACACTGGCTGGGCGAGAAACGGTCGGTGAGCCGCAGCAGAGACTGGATACAGGGCTTGTCGAGCTGGTATTTGCCCTCGTTGGCGGTGTGTAGGAGCACGCCTTCCACCTGATCGGAGCTCAGGGGCACCACGTTCTGCGTGACGAGCAGATTCAGGAAACCTGGGATCCGAGCCATCATCCGCAAGATCGCCGGGCTGGCCTCGCCGATGATGGGCAGCTCGTGATTCATGAGGAAGGGACGCCAGGCGTCGAGCACATTGTTCTCGTCGCCAGCGCTCCGGCCCGCATAGGTGAGGTTCCAGAGATCGGGAATGTAGAGGAAGGCCTTCTCTTCTTGCAGCTCGGCCACCATACCGATCACCTTTGACTGCCACTCCCCCAGGTACTTGGTGCCCACCAAGAGCTGGGTGGTGGAGAGGCTGTACACCTTCGGACTGTCGGCCATCGACGCCAGGGCGTGCATGACACCGGTCTTGCCCACGCCTTCAGGGCCGACCAACACCACCGCCCGCCCCCGTTCGAGCTGGGCCCGCAGCTGATCGACGTCGCGTTCACGGTACAGGGTGGCAGGGAGCTCGCCGGCTCTGGCCAGGGCCCGCAGCTCCCGACCCTCATTCTGCAGGGCGCCTTTGTACATGAACTCTCGGTGGTGTTTGGCGAGTATTCCACACCGTTCGGCGTATTGCCCTCCTAGGCACGATGACGAGGTGCTGGAGTACGCTCTTCAGAGCCGCAGATCACCAGGTGGCGGTCAGGTCGAAGCCAGTCAGGCATTTGTAGCCTCCCCAGGCACCGGTCTCGTAGATCGGTGTGACGAGCATTCCGTTCGCCTGCGCCTGGACCAGCCGATTGAGCTGGCCCTCGCTCAGGTCGGCCCCCGGCACCGATGCACAGGTCCCGTGCGGCCCGAAGTAGTAGAGGTCGGTGGCCCAACCCGACCAACCCTCCATCTGCACGTAGCCCAGCGTTGAGCTTCCACGATCGCGGATCGTCTCGATGCGTGCTTCGCTGCCCAGCGAGTAGGACAACGCCACCGACGGGATGGCGATCGCGATGGCGGCGCCCATCGCGATGAGCGTCAGGCGGGTGCGGTTGAGTTGGATGCGCTTCTTCATGTTCTTCTCCCTTTCGCAGCTCCGTGCTGCGCCTCCTCCAACGAGAGCCGCGCAGATCTCCCTCACTTTTTCCGAAGATACAGACTGCCTATGCCGGGACGGGCGGCTCTCTGGAAACGTTCAGCTGGCTGCCTTGACCCGCCGTCGACCTGACGAGCCGTCCCGAGTCGACGCGCGCACCCGTCGCAGGCTCCGGTTATGCCCATCGAAACTTCACTTTAAGTGACGCACTGCGTGCGCCACACCCAAATGATTCCGACCTGTTCGCTGCACAAGTACCGTCGAAACTTCGTTTAGACGGTACGTTGTGGTCGACCATGCTCGGAATCCGTCGCAGCGACACGGCAGGTAATCGTCGTGCTTTTTCCGGCCTTGCTGCGGACGTCCAGCTCTCCATGAAGCTCTTGTGCGGCGTGCCACAGGGCGGCCAGGCCAATCCCTCGGCCCGAGATCTCGTCGGCCTGTTCCCGGGTGCTCAGCCCTGAGGCGAACAACGCATCCAGCAGGTTCTGGTCGGTCGCGTGGGGCATTCCGGCCTCCTGGGCCCGCGCAGCCACTGCCTCCCAGTCGATCCCCGCGCCGTCGTCCTCCACTTGGACGACCAGCTGACCGTCGCGCAGCTCGCCCTTCAGCCGGACGGTCGCCGTTGCGGGTTTCCCAGCGCGCTCGCGCTGCTCGGGGGACTCCACACCGTGATCGAGAGCGTTTCGCAGCGCGTGTACCAGTGCGGCGAACAGCCCTCGGAAGGCGTCGCCGTCCACGCGGGAGTCGTCGTGCTCGACGACTACGCTGACGTGATGTTTGCCCATGCGAGCAGCGATTCCGCGCGCTTGTGTGGCCGTGCGATCGAGCAGCGCTGCCAGCCGCACGAGACGCCATCGGTCCACTGTGGCCACGAGCCTCTCGACCGGGTGCTTCGCGCGGATCGCCTCGACGAGCTCCTCGAGGTCACCGGCGCCGATAACCACGGCGTCACGATGCCGATCGAGGAGCGGAGCCATGGCCAAGGCGACCGCCTCAACTCGCTCGGCAAGCACATCGTACCCGTCCCAGGACGCGGCGTCGTCAGCCAGTCGCCCCTCCAGATCGTGGGCCAGCCGAGCCACCGATCCCAGTCCGGCGGCCGAGGCGTTGCCCTTGAGAGTGTGGAGGATCCGCAGGCCTTCCTGGGGAGGTGAGTCCCGCACCTCGTGAACCTGGTTTCGTGCCTCCTCGATGAACGCGGCAAAGCCGGAGGAGTCCCTCGCTGCGAACTGCACCATCGCTGCGAGGTCGCTGCGGTGTTCCTCAGCCCGCTCGCGCTCGACGTCGGCGCTGATGTCGCTGATCACGAGCAGGACCGTGCGCCAGGTCTCTTCGCCACCGATGGGGCGCAGCTCGATCCCGAGGATGTGGCCGGAGTGCTCGAGGCGCTGCGGAAACACGGTCACCGCGACCTCCCAGGGGAGCACGTCCGAGGCCAGCTGTTCGAAGGCCTGGTCGAACCACCCGGCAAACGTCGGGTCGAGCTGCTCGAACACGTCGCTCATGAGCTGGCCTGGCGCAATGGTCGGGAACCAACTCGCCATCGAGGCGGAGATTCCGTCGACCACCCGTTGCTCGCGGTCCAAAACCGCCAGCCCCTGGTCGACGGCGTCGAGCACCAGGACCTGGTTGGCGTGCAGAGCGTCCTTGAGCAACAGCCGATCCTTGTCGCTTCGGAGACGGTGTAGTCCGGTGAGCACCATTCCCAGGATGAAGATGGCGGTGGTGTCGAACATCAGCGCCGTGGTCTGGGTGAAGTCAGCTTCGTAGAAGTAGTAGTGAAGGGCGCGAAGGGTGACTGCCGCCGTCAGCAGCAGCCCATTCCCCACCATGCTCCACCGCCAGTCCTGGAGCACTATCGTCGCCATCATGGCCGGGAAGAGCAGGTAGAGCGGCGTCATTTCCGTGTTGGGCAGGCACAGGGTCGTCCAAGCCAGCAAGGCCAGGCTCGTGGCGCAGAGCAAGACCATTGCGGCGATTGTTCGTCCGCTCCACGCCGTCCACAGCGTCGCCACCGCCACGCCGAGGCCGATGAACATGATGGCGCGATCGAGGGGTGTGACGGCGGCCCACTCGTAGACGACCGTGGCAACACCGACAGCGATCATGCACCAGGCGTAGGCCATCGTCATGCGGCGTCGGAACTCCTGCATTTCAGCCGATAGCTGAGCCAGCACGGGAGAGGAGGACGTAGCTTTCACTGCGACGTCATCGGTCCTTCCGGGTGTTTTTGAAGTTGCGTGCTAGGTCCGGCGGGGATGGCTCTTCATGTCTACCTCACATTGGGGTCCACCAGGAGCAGCTGGCCGGGATGGCAGGGCTACGACGGTGGAGATTGCACTTCTGGGGTTTGCCGGGCAGGCCCTCTGCGAGGTCTGGGCGCGCCCGTTCGCAGGCGATCTCCTCGTTCAACGCAATGGGATGCCAGAGCCGGCCCAGGTTATCGACCCGCGACGTGTCCATGATGTCTTGGTAGGGAGTGGATCCCGGGATGCGCTTGTTGCAGACGCACTGTGGTCCGCGGTTCGTGACAGGGGCAGTCGAGAAACGCTGCTGCCCCTGGTACTCCCATGTGATGGCCCCATCGACCACCGGCCCGTCTGGAAGGTGCTCGGGTGAGAGGGTGTGTGCATAGGTAAGGCCGTCGTCGGAGTAGACGATCTGCGAGGGTCCCTCCCGGACGAGGTCCGTTCGTGGACTCGTGTCGAACTGGGCGGTCTCTTGGGATGCCGCGAGCTTGGGAGTGCAGCGCTCCTTCATCAGGTCGGGTTCGGCCGACGCGGTCAGCGCCAGTAGCAGGAGCACCGGTCCAGTGGTCATGGAGCTACCCCCCGGCCGTCGGGAGTAGCTGCAAATTGCGCAGGTTTCACCAACATATGCTTGCAGGTCATGGGTGCCAGACTCCGAACTTGACCAGTTCGACGTCGGGGTCCGGCCGGTATTCGTCAAGGGTGTGCAAACCGGCGACCGGTGAGGGTCAGTCGGGCGCGATCGGGTTGTTGGCCACCGAGCGCACGTGATGAATGGCGGTGGAAAACGGCAAATACAGTGTGGGGTCGGCCGTCAGGTACACATAGCTCCACCCGCCGTCCGCCAGCGTCAGCGTCCACGAGATCTCCGCAATGCCGTCGGAGTTGGCGTCGGCATACAGCGTTTCAATGCCCGAAGCCGTCGAGATCGTCGACCACGTGCCATAGCCGAGGGCCGAGATCTCGGGCAGTCCTGTCGCCGTGGCGCCGCCTCCCGTCCACAGGTCGGCGGGCGAGCTGCCGGGGGCCACATGGAACACGGTCAGGCGATGCTCTCCGGGTCCTGCGGCGCTGACGTCGTCGGCGACGACCAGGCCCTGGGGCGCAAGCGTGGGGTCGAGCAGGCCAGCCCCGACCGAGCCAATACCCAGTACCGTGTAGTACGTGTCGAGCGCGACCGTGGTGGGCACGGCGATGTGTTCCACACCGTAGTCCAGGAACTTCACCGTGTAGTCGCCCACCGGGAACGCGATGTAGTCGTATCCGGAATCGGTGTTGCCTCCGCTCGACAGATAGGTGAGCGGATCGCTGGCGTCACCGAGGAAGACGTCGACGTTGGCTACATCTGCCACCAAGTGTGTGATCCGCACGTACCCTACTTCGGTGGGTGTCGTGATGGTTGTCGTGACCGTGGCCGAGTCCTTGGCGGAATCCGCGCTGTCCCGAACAGTCTCGTCACAATCGGAGCCCAGGGTGGACAGGGCCACGATGATTCCGATGACTTTGTACGCGTGGCGGTTCATTCCAACTCCCTGTGTACGGTGTGATGTAGCTGGATGCGACTGGCGGCGGTATCGCATGGTCATGCGATTTGCCGACGGCCGGGTCTGCCGCTACTGCGGGTTGTGCAGCCAATGGGCACCGGGCCCCAGCTCGACCTGCCACGAGGTCCGCTGCGACGAACAACAGCCCACCGCCACATCGCCCGAGATGTGGGTACTGCTGCCAATAACAGACCCCACGTACCACTTGTTGTCTTCGGCCAACGGCACCTGCCAGACCGGGCCATAGGAGGCGGTTGGAGAGATTGGAGGGAGGAAGGCCGTCGAGGTCAGGCCACATGCCCCTGAGGTGGTGAACCCAGAGCGGGTGGGTATCATCGCAGAGCGCCAGGGAACACGATCGAACAGGCTCACCCGGTCGAGCCTCCAGGTACACCTGCGGACCGGCGAAGCGTCGAGCAGAACCACAGATCCATAGACGCTCAGCGCCTCCAGACCCACCTGGCGGTGACTGGAGATCCAGTGGAACGACGCCCCGGACGCGCTGTAGTCCGCGTGTGTGGAGCGCTCGAGCTCGTCGATGTGGGTCAGCGTGCCGCCCCGCACCTGCGAGACCATCCCATCGCCGCAGTCCTGCAGCCCCCAGCACTCATCGTCGAGACACTCGGCATAACCGTCGTTGTCGTTGTCGATCCCGTCGCCGCAGATCTCTCCACAGCCGGTAGAGCCCACGCAGTCCGCATCCTCGCAGTCGAGCAGACCGTCCTGATCGTCATCACTGCCGTTGCCGCAGACTTCGGGCTGGGGCTCCACCGCGCTCCCGGGCTCATCCGGTGCCTTCTGGCAGCTGGTGTAGAGCACGGTGGCGCAGAACATGCCGACTATAGCTCGAACCAGATGCTGTCTCCCCATCGTCCGCCTCCACATGCACGCAGGGTACAGTCCGCCCGCGACACCGCCCAATTGCACGCGGTATCGACAAACCGGGGCCTCAGGTCAGCAGAAGTCCTGGAAGCAGATCTCGGACGCCCCGACAGGTCGCTGAACGATTCTGCCGGGGCGATGGACGCACGTGGACTAGAAGTAGGTTCCCGTCATCGAGATCCGCATCAGGTCGTCCTGGAATTCCACGCCAAAACTAGCCAAATCCACCCACGGGTATTGGGGCGATGCGGCATTGCTCCAGTAGTTGTCGTTCACGCCAGCCATCCCACTACACATGGCGACACAAGTGTCGGTTGTCGGCAGCTTGATGGCGAGCCAGATCACTTCTCCGTAATTGATAACCACATCCGGCATGTCTACCGTTACCCATCGACTGTTGGTGGCTTGGGTGGGGTCTTCGTCGACCCAGATCTGGCCATCGCTGGCACCGGAAGGGGGTAGTGCATCCTGGGCGCTGGTCACCCAATACTCGACGGCGTGAGCTCGTCCGCCATTACAGTAGTTTGGACTATACTCCATCTGGTGTTGGACCTGGGTCACCGTGAACGGGTAGCCGGGCGGGTCCAGGGCCACGGCGACCATGTGGCCCTCTTCGCCCGCTACTGGGAAGACACCGTTGTGCCACTTGCAGTACTCCGCCAGACCGTCCCCATTCCAGACCTCGGCCTCCTGGTGAGGTCCCACGTTGATCGGGTACATAATACGGAAATTATGTGGTTGGTACCAATAGTTCTGGGCCGAGGCAGGTCCCGCCATCAGGATGGCAATAAAGCAGCATGTTGTACGCATCTTTTCTCCTTGTGTGCGAGAGGGTAGATGCGGATCGGAGGACAGGCATGTCCGGGCATGTCCGGGCACGTCCGGACGCCAAGACATCCCCCCTGTGTCAGGGTAGTTGTCACCCGAAGCATTCATCAGCTTTGGGGCGGAAAGAGAGACTCAGATGCCGCAGGGACATCCATACTCGGCTGAATTCAAGGCCAACTTGGTGCGCAGAATCTGCGCGCCCGGAAGCCCCACGGCCTACCAGCTCGCACGCGAGACATGGGGGAGCTGTATCGGCAGATCCCCGGCGCGACCTCGACTCGCCTACTCGGTGGAGCCGAACCACAGGTCTACGTGGACGGCTTCGCGCAACTATCGCCCTTGCAAGATGGCTTCCGCTCAGCCCCTCGCTTCGGCAGGCATTGAGATTCCCTTCGAGGCCGCGGCGTCGAGGGGTTCGTTGTTGCACTCGTAGTCGCACACCCAGGCGGCTCCGCAGCCGATCATGCCCCAGCTCAACACCTCCAAGCAGTCTTCCTCCCACACCTCCAGTTCGTTTTCGAGACACTCCAGGAACGCATCGCTGTCCTCCTCGGAGTCGCCGAACGGATCGCCCCCCATGGCCTCGATGTCGGCCGCACACTCGGAGGTGACGATCTCGGGGCCGTGGGCCACGCAATCGTCGAAGTCGTCCTGATAGAAATCGACGCACTCCGCTTTCTCCACGCAGTCGTCGCACTCGGGCTCGGGATCTGGGTCTGGTTCGGGTGGTCTCCAGCCTCCTCCGGGCCAATCGAGCACCAGGTCGCACAAGAAACAACCGTCGTTTATCTCTCCGATGTCTACGCCTTCATCGACGCAGATGGCTCCATTCCAGACCTGTCCGGCGGGGCAGGCCGTGATGATGATGACCTCATCCCCGGCAGTGGCTGGGTTTGCCAGGGCCAACATCCACAAGACTCTCCACATGGATACTCCTTTCTTTGGTTGGGAGGGTCTTATGGAGCGGTGTGTGTCGCCATTGTGGTGAGTTGTGACAGGTGGCAACGGGTGCTCTTCCGCCGCAAAGTCTCCTCTTAGGGTCTCGCTGGAGCCGCGCCGACATCGTCTCCGATGGTCTGGAAGGTTTCTTCGAGGTTTTGGCCGATGATGGTGAGGCCTGCGATCACGATCACAGCCAGGATGGCCGGTAGGACCACTGCTACACAACCGCAGCCGAGCACGAGCGCGAGCGCGTTTGGTCCACCCTTGGACCCAGTTTCGTCGTGCATCGTTCCCTCCATTTGAGGGAAGACTACCCTGAGGTCCCGCGTCGCAGTCGCAGTCGCTGCCGTGACCGATCCCGCGTTACCAGGTCGGATGCTTGTGTTTGTCCTCACTTTGTCAGTCGCCCTGGCTCTCCCAGACGGAGCGTCTCCCATCGAGCGTTGCGCCTACGGGGATCTCAGCGCCTGTGAAGGCAGCCGCCTGACCCGCAAGAGCCTCGAAGAGGGCTGCGCCACCGGGGACCAAACGAAGTGCGTGAGTCTGGGCATCCACCTCCTCCAGGGAGCGGACTTCGACGGCGAAGCGGCGCTGGCCCTGTTCTCCGCTGCTTGCGAGGCGGGGGTCGCGTCGGGATGCACCAACGCCGGTGGGGTCTACCGCAGCGGAGGCGGGATCCCACCCGATCTGGACCGCGCCTTCACCCTCTTCGAGCGGGGGTGTGGGTCCGGACATGGCGCGGGGTGCTGCCAGGTCGCCGCCGCCCAGCGGTGGGGACGGGGGACGCCGCTGGATCCAGACGGTTCGGCGGCGACCTACCGCGCCCAGTGCGATGCGGACAACGCCTGCGGGTGCGAGGGACTGGCCTTCCGCCTCCGCGAGGGCCGGGGGATAGCCAAAGACGAGGACGCTGCCACCGCGATGTTCGAGGAGAGCTGCGAGGCCGGCTGGACCCCATCCTGCCGCACCCTGGGGATGCAGCTGGAAAAGGGCGACGACGTGGAGCGGGGCGTGGGCCTGGTCGCCGAGGCCTGTGTCCGAGGGGACACCTATGCCTGCGTGATCGAGGCCGGCTATCGGCTGGACGGGGGAGGCATGGAGGCCGATCCCGAGGGATCCCACCAGACGGTGACCGACTTGTGCGACCTCGGGATCGGCTACGCTTGTCGGGCCCTCGCCGGTCGCCTGCGCGAGGGCAAGGGCGTCGCCGAGGACAAGCCGGGGGCGCTCGTCGCGTTCGAGCGCGGGTGTGAGCTTGGCAACGCCTCGGCGTGTCAGTCCGCGGCCAACATGCTCGGCCGCGGTGACGGTGTAGAGGAGGACGAAGAGGCGGCGTTCGCGGCCTACCATCGCGCCTCGGCTCTCGGATCCCGCTCGGCGCTGCGGATCGTGGCCTGGCGACTCCTGCACGGATCGGGTGTGGCCGAAGATCGCGAGGAAGGAACCCGGTTGCGCAGGAAAGCTTGCGTGCTGGAGGACGTGAAGGCCTGCGGCGAGCTCGCCGAGCAGCTCGCCATCGAAGGCGAAGCTCGCGGTGATCTGCAGCCGGGAATCGCGCTCCTCGCCCCTCACTGCGACCGAGGCGACGCCTACGCCTGCGAGCTGCTGGGCTCGCTGCTGACACCCTCGCGTACCGAGGCGTGGTTCGGTGCCGAGGAGACGCGGGGAGATCTGGCCATCGGCCCGCTGACCGCCGCGTGCGACGATGGACGCGGCAAGGCGTGCGAGTTGTTGGCCGTGCGCCTCCGCCTCGGGATGGGCGTGCCCGCCGACCCGGAGGGCGCGTTCGCCGCCGCCGAGCGCGCCTGTGAGGAGGAGTCCCGGAACGGGTGCCTCACCCTGGCCTGGCATCTCGATCACGGCGCCGGGACGCCCGCCGATCCAGACCGCGCGCTAGAGATCTTCCAGAGGGAGTGCGACGACGGCAACCAGATCGGATGCTGGCAGGTCACCGCCCGACCTTGGCTGACCTTCCTGGACCGCTGGATGGCTCCATGAGTGACGAGGCCCGCAAGAAGCGCTTTGAGCGAATCGCCGGTGTCGTGCAGTTCGCGCTGCTCTTGCCGATGGGCATGGGTGTGCTCGCCGCCATCGGTTTGTTGCAGTTTGTGGTCATGGTGGTGGTCGGCTACGGCGAGACCGCCTGGCTGCACGGAACGAGCATCGACTTCGGAACAGTCACCTACGACCCCGACGTGCTCGAGGCTTTCGCTGACCCGGAGAACCCGGACGCCAACGCGATCGTGGCCTTGATGTCCGCGCTGTTGCCGCCCCGCTGGCTATTCCTGTCGGTGCTCCTGCAGAACGTCGGCTTCTTTGCCTTAAGTGTGTTGCTCATCACTGGCACCGGGGCCATACGCCGCCGTCGCCTCGGCGTCTCGGACACCTGGGCCCAGACCCTGACCGCCGGTCTGGGGCTGCGCCGCGCCAGCCCGGGTTTGCTCGCGGTGGGCCTGTTCGGCGGACTGGCTCTGATGTGGCTGCCGAGCGCGTTCATGCAGCTGCTGCAGCGGGTGGTCGAGCTCGACAACACCAGCGGCGAGCTGCTCTTCAACGCGGTTCAGCAGAGCACTTCTGCCGAGATGGCCCTGGCGGTGTTCACCATCGCGCTGGCTGTGCCGCTCATGGAAGAGCTGCTCTTTCGTGGCTTTTTGTGGAACCTCGGCGAGTATTGGCTGCCGCCCTGGGTGGTGCTGATCCTCACGTCCCTGATGTTCGCGGTCTTCCACATGAGCCCCGCTCACGTGCTCGGCGTGCTCCTGCACGCGTTCTTCCTCGGATGGCTGCGCATGCACTCCGGCTCGATCTGGCCGTCCGTCCTCGCGCACGTGGCCAACAACGGGCTCGCGGTCGTGCTGTTCTCCCTCAGCGACGGAGACGAAGCGATGAGCGCGGTGGCCATCGCCGTGATGGCGATCGGCGGATTCCTCGGAATCAGCACGGCCTTCTGGGCGGCTTGGAGACTGCGGCTCTCGGACGACAACGCCGGTCCGCAATCAGCCGTTTGAATCGTTTGTGAGTTGCCGAGAGTTCAGGTCGGTCACCGGCGAACGTTGTCCCAGTGGCGCTCGACCGCACCCATCAACGTGCCTCGTCGAGTTCCCGCACCGTCGTCGCAACGGCCGCGTCTTGTTACACTCGAGCTACCGAGAGTGGATTGACCTCCTTTGCGCCGGGCCAGTGTATAGACGGCAGATTCGAGTTGGGCACCCTCATTGGAGAGGGCTCCACTGCGAAGGTCTATGCAGCGCTGCACACCGAGACCGGCCTGGCGTGCACGCTGAAGTTCCTCGAGGCGCGTCATCTGCAGAGCCCGGCACAGCTGGCGCGCTTTCGCGGGGAGGCGAAGGTGCTCGCCCGACTGAAGCACCCCAACATCCTCCACTGCGTGCACACCGGCGAGGCGAACGGGATCCCCTACATCGCCACTGACTTCGCCGAGGGCGGGAGTCTCGCCGACCGCGTCGCACGCTACGGCGCTCTCACCCCCCGCTTGGCCCTGGCGGCAACGATGGACGCCTGCGCAGCGGTCATCGCAGCCCACCAGAAGGGGATCCTGCACCGCGACATCAAACCCGGCAACATGCTTATTACGAACGGGCGAATCGTCCTGGCGGACTTCGGGCTGGCCCAAGCGGAGGGTCACTCGCTCACCATGACCGGCACGACGCTGGGCAGCTTGGGATTCATGGCACCCGAGCAGCTCCAGGACGCCAAGCGCGTCAGCCCCCAGGCCGACATCTACTCCCTCGGTGCTTCGCTGTTCGCACTGCTCCAGGGGGGCATTGCCCAGAACCTGTGCGCCTGTGATCCGTGGGACCCCATCTATGGCGAGATCGCGCCGGAAGTCGTGAGCGTCATCGCCCGCGCCACGCGTCGGCGGCCGGACCAGCGCCATGCCAACGCCACCGAGCTCGGGATGGAGCTGGGACGGGCCCGCGACACCCTCGGCCCCGATCCGATCGACGCGTTGCCGCTCCACCCGCAGATCGCCCCAGAGGCGCCCGCGGTGCCGACGGACGTGCGCAACCGCTCTGTCACCCCTTCCTCGGGCTCGGACCGACGAGATGACGACTCGCTCACCGGCATCCTCACGCGGCCTTTTGGCTGGCTCTTCGGCAAGAACGACCCGAAGTAGACTCTCCAATTGACGGTCAAGTCCTCCGACTGCACCCATGACCTGTCAGCTGACGAACATATGTTGGTGAAACCTGTGCAATCCGCAGTTCCTCTCGGCGGCCCTCCGAAACCTGGAGAATATGCACGCCAGCTCACAGCCCATGGGTTTGACTCCGGACTTGACCTACTGCATGCCTCCGGGCGGTGCCTCGAGCTGGATGGGGTCTCCGACTTCGGTCTCCGATCCGTCGGGGTACACGCCCACCAGGCCCACCCACAGCGAAGCGTCCTCGTCGGGCCACTCGAGCGTGTGGCCAAAGCAGTTCGCGTGTCCGAGCTGCACGACCGCGTTCATTGCGCTATCGCCCCACATCTGTCGCAGATCGCCGGGAACGTACACGGAGCGCCGATCGCCGGCAGACCAGGCCAGTCGGGTCTCGGCGACCTCGACCCGGTACACAGGCGCGGACGCACTGGGAGTGAGGAGCCACTCCGAGGCCCAGCTGCAGGTCCAAGCCGAGGAGCGCGCCTCGGTGTCGGTGATGTTGATGCTCGCGGGCACCTTGGACGAACTCCCATCCCGGATCGTCCACTCTTGCTCGCCGTACCTCCACTTCAGCTGCAGGGCGCCGGTGGTGGCGGGTATGTCGACCTCGAACACGTCGTAGGCCGGCGTCTTGGAGACGGGCACGACCTTCACGTCCAGGGGCTTGCCATCCAGCGTGAACTGAGGAGCTTCCTCCCGATGCGACGGGATGAACAGGTGCAGCGTCGGGCGAGTTGGAAGCGCTCCGGCCGAGGGAAAGGCGGTCGGGCCTGGAGAGGCGCACTTGGCCAGGGCGGGGCCGGAAACGATCTGCAGGGCGAAGAGCAACAGGGTCATGGGCTTCCTCCGCACAGACAACGTCCGGGCCGCTCGGTTCTTACGTGCTCGAAGCAGAGGCCCTCCCGAGCTAGGTGGGACGAGCCAGATGGAGGCGCCATGTCCGACGAAGCACCCTTGATGTCCTATGACGAGGCCGGGATCGTCGAGTGCGACATCGGCGAGACCAGCTACCGCATCGACTCGGGTCGACAGGGCACCGCGCTGGCGCTGTCGTCGCGGCCGGTCGACAGCTGGGATTGGACGTTTGTCACCGAGCTGAAGTGGGACGGCAGCGACCTGAAGTGCCGGACCCTCGACTTCGAGACCCGGTCGATCCTGTCCGCGGCATTCAAGCAGGCCCTCGAGGACCTTGAGTAGATCGAAGCGGGTCTGCCGCCGCTCCAGAGATGTCCGCGGCGGTTTATCACATTTCCATCGGTCGAATAGACCACCTATGTGCTTGGCACGCCCATTGGCGAGATCAAGTGACCGCTGATGGCCCGCGAGCTGTGTCCGCGAGTCAAATCTCGCCGATCGGCCTAGCGCCCAGGTCTGCAGCTCTGGCCATGTGCCCGTAGGGCGAGACTCGGTGAGGGCCGACTGGACCGCTTGCGGGGGTGCCCCTTGAGAGTGTGGGAACAACGCACACTATTGGTGTATCCCTTTGGTGATGGGTCGATGGGGGTCGTCGTTTGCGCGTTGTAGATCACCTGGGATCATTCCGGTGGTAGCTTTTTCTGGCGCTAGATCTCGGTGGTTCAGGCCCGCTTTTTTACCGTGTTGGATTCCACTGTTTGACAGACGCTCGCCGCGCTCTAGAATTCGATGGTTCGCCGTCAAAGCAAAGCAGTGGGCTTCGGGAGAGGTCCAATACCCCACACGACAAACGCCCGCGTCTACGTGACGTGAGGGCGGAGGTGCGCCTATGTCCGTTAAGACAGATACACAACTGAAAGACCGCCTGAAGGAGCTTGCCCTGACGCAGCTCGGCTCTTCGGTGAAGAAGAATGCCTTGTCGCTGAACCTCGACAAAACGCTGTTTGGCTTCGTCTTCGAGGCTCAGCCAAAGGTCGTCGTCGAGGTCACTGAGTCGACCAAGGCTGGGTACATCGAACGCATTGGGTACGACGGTCTGAACTGGACCCTTCGGAAGGGCGCTTCAAAGAGGCGTGGTAGCGGTCCAGCCGCGCCGACAACGACGCCCTACAACTTCGACGGAATCACGGATAGCAAAGGTAAAACCGTCACTGACAATGGCGGTGGAATCTACAAGGTCTACTACGACGTGGGTACTTCGGGCGCGACCACGACCAAGACCGTGACCATCGGCGCCGCGCCCTCGACGGCTCTGAATCCTGTGGCGAAGGCCGACGAAGACGATGTGCTTGGCACGTCGGACTACTGGACTCCACAACAGCGCGCGTTTGCCTTGTCGTTTGATTTCGACGCCCAGAACCAACAATTCAGCGTCAGCTACCAGTCTGGAGCGGATGGTGATCTGCAGGCCGAGGACGCCAACGCCACCTACGTGAAGCGGCGCGAGAGCACGATGGTGGGAGGCGTACAGAACTTCGGCTACTTCTTGCCGAAGGTCTCGAAGAACACGACGACCAAGACCGCTGCCGCGGAGGTCAAGGACGAGACCTGGGGCGATGGTCAGGTCTACCTGATCTTCGAGGTCGCCGACTTCTCCGACACCTCCGTTCCCGTGTACCTGACAGTGACCGTCCAGCCAAAGGAAGTAACCTCCAAGGTTTCGTCCCACTACGACTTCGTGTACCAGGTGAACGCTGTCGACAACGGCATCGGTGACCCGGCCTCTCCCTTCGAGCCCGCGTCCTAGCGGGCGGCTCCCATCCAACACATGAGGAATCGCCGTGCCTGAATACCTACATCCTGGCGTATATGTCAGTGAAATACCCAGTGGCGCCAACGTCATCCAGGCTGCCAGTACATCGACGGCCTGCTTCTTCGGAGAGGCTGTCATGGGGCGGCCCTTTGCGCCGACGTTGGTCACCAACTTCACCGAGTTCGAGCGCACCTTTGGCGGTCTTGTTCGGCGCTCTGGAACCCAGCGGGACATGCCGCTCGCCGTCCAACAGTTCTTCCTGAATGGCGGGGTGCGCGCGTACATCGTGCGGACCATCGATCCGGACGAGACGAAGTCTGCCACGGCCACCATCAACATCACCAAAGGATTCGACATCGACGCCAAAGGTCTGGGCGCGTGGGGCAATGACACCATCGTGCGCATCCAGCAGAACCGCGCCTTTCCGGATCGCGCCGATTTCTACATCCTACGGAACATCCCCAACCAAGACCCCGGTCAGGTGGAGCTTTTCTCGGGGCTGGGATTCGACCCGGACGGCGACAAGTTCTACGCCTCCATCATCAACCGCGACTCGAACTACATCGAGATCCAGCGGCCGGCGGCCGGCTTCTGGGACGGCGGTGTGGCGGCGCTCAAGCTCAAGCCGCCAGCGGAGAAGGGCTCCACGGATCCAAATGCCACGGAATATCCCCTTGCGGGCGGCAACGACGGCGATCCCTTGTTGGCCATCAGCCTGGCTTCCATTCAAGCAGCCCTGACTTCGATCAAGCGAAACGACGAGATCAGCATCCTGGCCGTGCCCGGGGTGACCGAGCCGACCATCATGACCGAGGTCCTGGGCGAAGTCGACCTCCGCAAGAGCATGATCCTCGTCATGGACGGCGTCGGTGATCAGCACAACGATACTGAGATGTCCACGTACGACGATGTTCAGAAGCAGCTGGCCGACATCTCGAACAAGACCAGCTACGCGGCCCTGTATTGGCCTTGGCTCGAGGTTCCGGACCCCTACACAAGCGTCACCGGCGCGACGAGGTATGCGCCTCCATCTGGATTCATCGCCGGACTGTTCGCGCGGACGGACAACTCGCGCGGTGTGTGGAAAGCGCCGGCGGGTACCGGAGGCGCGCTGAGCGGCGCCGTCGGTCTCGCTGTGAACATCTCCGATGCCGAACAGGACATGCTGAATCCCGTCGGGATCAACGCGATCCGTCAGTTCGAGGCTTCGGGAATCGTGTGCTGGGGAACCCGCACATTGTCCGTCAGCAGCAACCCCGAGTACATGTACGTTCCGATTCGAAGGACGGCGATCTTCCTGCGGAAGTCGCTGTACCGGGGAACCCAATGGGTCGTCTTCGAGCCGAACGACGCGCCACTCTGGGCATCCATCACGTTCAACATCGATGCGTTCATGTCCATCCAGTTTCGCTCCGGCATGTTCCAGGGCGGCTCGCCAAAGGATGCGTACTTCGTGCTCTGCGACGCGTCGAACAACTATCAGGCAACCATCGATGCGGGACAAGTTCACGTCCGTGTCGGTTTTGCACCACTCAAGCCAGCCGAGTTCGTGATCATCGAACTCCAGCAGATCCGCAAGGACTCCTGACGGACACGCGAGGTAGATCATGAGTTTTACAGCAGGTGTCCTGAAGTACGATCCGTATCGCAACTTCAAGTTCCTAATCAAGTTCGACGGGAGCACGGCGGTCGCTGGCGTCTCCAAGATCAGCGCGTTGACGCAGTCGGTGGAGGCCATCCCGTGGAGGATGGGCGGCGATCCGAACTACGTGCAACAGCTGCCAGGCCAGACCAAGTACGAGCCCATCACGCTCGAGCGTGGCAAGACCGCCGACACGGCGTTCATGGACTGGATGAACACCGTCGCCACGTGGAATGCGGCGGGCGGTGCCGACGGCGAACACACCAACGACTTCCGCAAGGACATCATCATCGAGATGTACAGTGTGTCCAACACGCTGGTGGCGACGGTCAATGTCTACAAGGCATGGCCGTCCAAGTTCATCGCGTTGCCCGACCTCGATGCAAAGGCAAACGAAGTCGCCATCGAGACGCTCGAGCTGCAGCACGAGGGCTTCGTCATTACCCCTGCCGAGGTCTTGGATGGTCCGCGCAGTGGCTAGTCGCGCGGACAGCGTGAGGTGAAGCGTGGACGTCCTACTGCCGTTCGGGCTGACAACCTCCCAGGGTGATCGGTATCGAAACGTCCGTATCGGGCCGCTCAACGGGCACGGGGAGCTGGAGTGTGCGGGCGAATCGAATCCGATCCGAGCGGTCGTGGGCCTGCTGTTGACCAGCCTGGAACGGCTCGGTCCATACCAACAGGCCGAGCTGACCCCGGGCTTGCTCGGTCAATTACTACCGGTAGACCTAAGTTTTCTGGCTGTTCAGCTGATCCGGGAGACTTTTGGAGACGTTCAGTTCCTCACCGTGGCCTGTCCGCGTGAGGACTGCTCCAGCAAGCTCGATCTGCGACCGGATCTCTCAGATGTGGAGGCGGACTTCTTGCCGGAGAGCCTCGTCGCGGAGACCGTCATTCCGAGCGGTCTAACAGTGCGATTTCGGCTGCCGCAGTCGTCCGATCAGCTGCAGCTCTACGACGAGAGCGACGGGATTCGCAACCGTTCGATCGTGGACATCTGCTTGTTGGAGGAAGACGGGTTCGCCACTCGAGAGCAAGTCCACGCCCTGTCAGAGGAAACGATTGAGAGGCTTGCGGCCACGCTGCTGAGCCGTTCCCCGGAGCTCGATCTGGCGGCGGAGCTCAGCTGCGTGGAGTGCGATCGGCCATTCAAGTTTGTCTATGACCCCGGCCAGCAGATCCTGGCTTCCCTGCGGGCTTCACGAACCCAGATCATGCGAGAGGTGCACTACCTGGCCTACCACTATCACTGGTCACACAAGGAGATCCTCGGACTGTCCAGGCCGGTGCGACGAGAGTTCCTCGCGCTGCTTCAGGAGGAGCTGGACGGCGAGGGTGCCCTACAGTGATTCGGATCCAACTGGCTCGGGGCGCTCCGACCTATCGGCTCAGGGTCTCGCAGCGTCCCGATCCTGGCCACGTCATCCTGGGGGCGAGCGCGTTGTACGAGTCGGGGCCACCGTCCCGAATCCCGATGCCAATCCTCTCTCATCATAGACTTGGCTCGCAGCCTTTCGCGCAGGTGGCTCTTCCGAGCGGGCGGGTCGTCTGGATCGATCAGGACTACCTCCTGGCGGGGTCGCGAGACACTCAGGCCGTGCTCATCGGGCCGACGCTGGGGTTGGGCACGACCTTGATTCACGAGTGGGAGCGTGTCAGCGGCTTGCCGGAGGGGCCGTGGATGGAGACGAAGAAACAGGCGGGCTACCACGTGTTTCGGGCAGTCGATCAGCGATCTAGGCCGTACGGCGGCTCGATATTCAGGACAGATGCCGAGCATGTTGTGCAACGTCTCGTACGCGAAGACAACTCTCTGGAGCGCCCAGCTCTTGGAGCGGCGAGACACTGGTCGCTGCTGGGGGCTGACTCCCTGGCGGCGCGGTGGGCTCGGTTTCTTCCCGACCTCGCGGATGTCGGCCAGGCCGGAAAGGCGGGGGTCGAGCTGCGCCGTCCGGAAGTGCCGTTCGGTTGTGCCGATGGCAGGCGCGCATCGAACCCAGTTCACCACAGAACGGCAGGTCTCGATCCCGCGCCGTCGGTTCCAGACGTCTTCGATGAGACGGCGTCCTCGCCGCACGAGACCGCCAAGCCAACCTCTACCGAATCTCCCTCAACCGGCGTGGGCCGAAACGACCTGGGCCTGGACGGGCAGGACTCGCCTGTGTCGACGGCGGATGACGCGGTTCAATCTGCACACCTGGTTCCCGCTGTACCGGTCGGCTCCGAGCTTACTCCTGCCGGCGGCTTGGCCTCCAACGACGACTCAGCGCGGAAGTCGGCGAGCGTCCAGAGGTCAGTAGCCGGGGATTCAGGCCTCGAGGAGTTGCACCACTCGAAACCAATGACCCAGATCCCGGTGGCCAGCCGGGAGCCCGTCCCTCAGGTCTCCGATGGCGTCCGCTCGAGAGGTCGGGACTCGGGGCGTTCCCAGTCGTCAGCGACCCGCCGGAGTACCGAGGCGAGATCGGCTTCGGAGGCCGGTTTGGCGGCCGATGCCTCGTCGAGAGAGGAGGCGGTCGCGGCAGGAACCCACCCGGCTCCGCGCGTTCTCGCCGGGCCCGAACGCGCTCCGGTGTCAGCTGCGCCCCGCGTTCCAGAAGCGTCGTTCACCCAACCAGAGACCGCCTCGGATGCCGTGAGCTTGGGCGACCCAAG
>PJEL010000058.1_pt1 | contig 113311 bp, 91 predicted proteins | sample 1853271 | NCBI WGS metagenome assembly PJEL01 (sample SAMN08108733, study PRJNA415343) | Invertebrate metagenome, whole genome shotgun sequencing project. | host: Globobulimina | place: Sweden: Gullmar Fjord | collected 2015-08 | reverse complement strand
AATAGCAAGGGAACGAGAGGACATGTATGTGATCCCTCCTTGCCACGAGAGCTTGCCAGGTTGATTTGGAAGACTCGCTGCGTGTGAGTCCTATACTAGTGTATATTTATACTGTTTATAATAACATGTAGTATAGCATTTGTGTGTGTGTGATTTTGTATTTTTATGTCCAGGTACCAAAATCCAAGCTTTCGAATGAAAAGTGCTGAAAAAATAAGACATTGTCTTGCATCTACAGTAGTTTGGTATTGTATCAACTTGACGGCATCGAATAGCCAACGAATTCGTTGAGAGTACAGCTACGAGGTTGACATCAGCATGTTTGGTATGCTGTGGTGCACTGGCAATGGTTTGTCAGTCTCTGTCAGGGATGCCTTGCAAGACACTCCAATCCACTTGGAGATGTCCATGCATCATCGTGATTGGGGATATCTATGATTCTTGCTGCTGCTGTTCATCGATTGGTGTTGTACCTGATGCCTCGTAGAATGCATCCATCTCTCTCTATATATATAGATCAGATACCAACCAACGATGACATCAACCACTCTGCAAGGTACTCGTCTCGAGTTTAAAAAGAGGTGTGCCTGTTGTATTTTGTATGCAGGGCATCTGCTTGGGTTTCATCACCACCAAAACAGTATGAAGGTCCCATTGGACACAGTCTTTGATGGTGGACGAGTTGCATTTTCAAATCATCAGGAGGATGCCTGCACAACGACAGTTAAATCTCTCCAACTGACATTGCATTAAAAACCAGGATATCGCTCAAAGAATGATAATTTATGAGCAAATATAATAGTTGTATGACAATCGTTAGTAAACATAGAGTAATACCATGCCGAGACGTAAAAAGCAAGTTGGGAGGGTTGGACTTTGCAACTGTGGACAAGAAATGGAGAAGAAAGGCGTCAGTATTCGGTACATGTGCGATGGAACGAAATATGTTACTGAAACAACGTGCAGAAACCATAGGAAAAGAGTTATTGAATATATCAGAAAAAAACTGAAGAATGCAAGAAGGATACTTGAGGAGGAGCCAGTGCTCCTTCCAAAGTTTATTAACAAGCCAGAAAAGGAATGTGACAAGGAAAATGTACAGCAAGAGCCCTCTCTAGTGAACTGAACCATTGACTATGACCAATGGGAGGGGGATTGTGATGCAAGGAGTATTCACATGTGCATGCACAACCAAAAAAGTCAAAAAAGCGTCTTCAGTCGAAATCTTGTACCTCGTTTTCATTGTCAATCATTCTTCTTCATTTGCACATCAATCTCATCCTGTAAATCACATACGTTGTTTCAAATAATCTGAAGTAACACCATTATGCCAATGAATGCGTCTGTTCTGTCAGGTTCTTACAGACCAGCAGTGGCTGTTCAAGCATGTCATACACCACGGCACAGTTCCATATCTCGTCCTCATAGCACTCGTCACACGCATGATATATTTGTAACTGGAAGATATAGATGCAATGGTAGCTCGACTAGGGAGAGAATGATATCGAATGTCCGTTGCATGGCAAACGCAAGACGCATGGCCAGGGTCTCAAAGCAAATCGAGCGGGAGATTGGACTTCTTTTTGTATCGGATAAAGTGGTTCAAGCTGCAGTATGTCCTGAGAGGAGACGTGGTATCGATGATGGAATGTCAGCTTTGGCTTCTGTTACTGAAGTAGAGGTATCAAACGACTTGCAGGTTGCCAAGGTGTATCTTTCCATTTATAGCGATGAATCTGGTAAAGCGGTGGCTATGCGTGGGTTGAAGAATATTGAAGGATATGTGAGAAAGCATATTGGAAGGAACATTCGTCTGCGGTTGACTCCTGAGATTAGGTTTATACTGGATGATTCCATTGAGAGGAGTGAGCGTGTGCTGAGCTTGCTCAAACGTGTGGAGAGTATAAATGCTGGAGATGCACCTCCTCCTCCGGTGACAATAGCAGAAGATGTTGATGACGATTTTGACGTGTTTTATGAGGATGGAGATGGGGATCAGGTGGTGATTTCTAGCGTTGATCTTGGTTTTTATGATGATCAAGACAATTCTGCAACGACAGCTTCTGTGAGGAAACCTGTAGCAAGTGAGAAAGATGGGGCAGTCTCGTTATCTGATGATGATGTAGAAGAAATGCTTACATTTTTCAAACAAGATGCTACAAAAATACAAAAGCGGGGGAAGAAGAATACACGGTACACATGATGATGATGATTGATGCATAATGTAATGTCTCTGTTGATACGCACGCATACCGCATATCAGCATCATCATAGAAGAAGAAAAACGATTGATTAATTTTGTTGTTCATTGTAACGTTCCTTGACAGTCGATTTGAATGTGCTGCCAGCCTTGAAGGAGACAGAGGCAGATTCTTTAATCCACAATGACTCTCCGGTAGAAGGATTTCTTCCCTGTCGAGCACTTCGAATACTTCGTTCAAATGAACCAAACCCAGGCACGGATACCTTGTCCCCATTACTGACAGCAGCCATGATGGAATCAAAGAGACAGTCAACTGCCACTTTGGACTCTTGTTTCGTAAGTTGGCAATTCTGTGATACAATATTGACAAGATCCTGCTTCCCTAAATCTACACGAGTTTTTACTTGCCTCTCTGGTGTATCACGTGCTGAGAAGAAGAAATTTCTGTGGAGGATGGACCGTTGAAACATTGTCCCTCTCAGACACAACCGAGAACATACACTCGGTGAGCCCATTGAATGCATATAGGGTAATTTACTATGCAATAATAATACATAATAGATACAGAGTGATCATGCGTGAGTTGTTGTGAAAGATACGAGACTGCTTCGTGGGGTTGGCATTGGAGAACATTCTCTCCATGAATTTGGCATTCTAGAATCAAGTGCATACATTCGGTTCGTTTCTGTTCCACGATCTGATCTACCTCCAATAACATAGAGATCATAGGAACATACACAGGATGTGGCACTACTGATTGGTCGGGGTAGAGATGCCATCATTCGTAACTGACCCTCTCGAGGGTCAAATGCTTCTACAGACTGTAACCTGGTCCTCCTATCATCCATTCCTCCGACAATAACAAGCTGGCTCGACGGTTCAGAAAATGCATTGACCATGGCGTATTTTCTTGGAGTAGATAGAGTTGATCTGGAGAGGTACCATGTATCAAGAGCAGGTTCATACCACTCCATGGTGTTGTGTGTCTGCCTCAGAGACTGACCACCAGCACACCATATCCTGTTGAATACGACGCATGCGTCGAACGATGCTCTCGGGACATTCATTGGTGATAAGGTTTCCCATGTATTTGTGTGATGGTTGAAACATTCGTGTAAACTAGAAGGGTGTCTGTCCCTTCCTACTCTGGGGCTTCCTCCAATGATGTGTATGGATGAGTCATGCGCGACACATGCAGAGGAACTCCGTGTCGTCATTTCTCCATGCAGATCAAGTACATGCCAGCTCATATCTCTAGGTGAATACTGTATCATTGTATTTCCCTTTGCAGTGGGGATGTACGTGTTCCCATCGGAACATGTAGATGCATGTGTGAAGGAACAATCCATTGGCAAATCTGGCCCAACAGTCCATGTATCTGTCATTGTAGAATACATCTCTGTAGATCTCATCGGTTTCCATCCATCACATATACCTCCAACAACAAATATTGTACTATGACTAGTTGTATGCGATTCAGGTGCTGAAACAGTCTGGCGGCAGAGGCTCCCTGCTCCTGGTGTTTCCATCTGATGTCTCTCTGGAGAACAAGACTGCCTGACAAACTCTAGAGCATCATCTGACTGAATCAATTTACCTCCATGCTTTCTTTCCAACGATTTAATCGCTTCGAATGCCATCATATATTCGTCGTGATAGAATGTCTTTTTCTGACTGTGACACCAACCTCGGATCACATCATGTGCATCATCATCACCAGCCACACCACATCGTGCCCACAACAAGAGAAATTCCGCAATATCCATCCCAACAAAAATCCCATCACGTTTTTCAGCAATAATATTCAGAACATCTACCAGGGTTCCAATGGGAAGCAGGTGAATGGATGAAGCACCTTCCCATGACCTCAACAGGGCACCAACATGAGTCACCAGGAATTCCGTTGCAAACTCGTACAAATCAGCGTGTTCATGATTCATCGCCATGAGTAGTATATCAACAACATTATCTACACATATTCTATGTTTCAGATACCCTAAACACACGTCGACGACATGCTGTGTCATCAAATATGTTGCAGCATGCAACAACTTGGAGACATCATATCCATTCTGGTCTTGAAATATTGCCTGTTCTAGATGGCAACATACAGCTTCATTGTCCTCATCACGTGCAGTAAAGGATATATTACCATAGATAATTTTCAACAGCGTGGTCAATGTACCCTCATCTACATTTTCCACAGACACGGAGGATTTTGCATTTTCAATCATGTCAGAGCTTGCACCTGCAAACATGGCTTTGAAAAAAGGACTATGCGCTGCAAGCACCACCTTGTGAGCTGGTATATATGTCCCATCACGGGTATAGAGCTCGACATCACACAGACTTTCGTTTTCCCAGAGTGTTAAAAATCCAGTAGGCAGTCCACCAGGATCCTTCTCCCGGGAAAAACAAGCCCCGTGACACAAGTCATCCAGCCTCTCTCCAGAAGATGACCATGAAGACTTTGAAGACCATGACATAAATGTCGAGCGACCCGATTCGATACATTCACCCATCATGATATCCAGTCTAGTTGGCTACGTACCACAAAGGGTTTGCAAACCTTTGTGAAATATCTCCCTTCTTTCTCGTATTCAACTGAAATTAATGAATATATTGATGTTTCTGTGTTGGTTTTATGTTTTCAGAGATCCTATCGTGTAGTAGTAGGTATCTCAGGATGAATCTTTTTCAAGTCAAACGATGAACTCGAATCTTCACGTGACCTCTCAGACATACAGGTTTTCAAGTATTCGTATCGATTATACTTTGGATGTATCTTGTATTAATTATCTATATTGATTGACAAGGATGTGATGACGAATTTGTTGATTTCCATGTCGTGGTTGGTTCAACTCTACCATGCAGGGTATGATGATGGTTGCAAGAGAATGCCAACTTGGTCTTTTGCAAGAGAAAAGGATTTCTTCATATCTTTCTTCTCTTGATGATGATGATGATGAGTTGGTTACTGCTATTCTTCTTCTTTACGTAGTCCATCTGTACCATGTAAGAAGAAGAGATAGGAAATGGACTAGAGACTCCTCCTTACCAAGCAACTTGGTTGGCATCTGCTGCTGGATGGAATCTCCAAGGCTTTATCGGAAACTCCAAGAAAACTGGAGAATGACGTATACTGACCCACATTGTGATTATATAGCAATATAGAGGTATTGTAGTCACTATAGAAGTAATACTAATAGGGTTTTCATCGATAGGAAGTTCATGCAAATTGCATGCCATCTCATGGTGAAGGGGCGCCCCTTGTACACGTCATAGAAACGCGTTATTCCGTGTCGTTGACTAGAAAAGTGATCACAGCATGTTCTATACCAGGTTTAGAACGTATAAACCTAGATTACGGGGAATTCAAGGCAATGTACTATCAATAGTGCTGCTTCTTGTGGGTATATCTCTCGTGTGTGTGGTGAATGGACAGAGGGACACCACCCTTCGGTTTCAACCCGATGGGAGTTTTACCATAGTTGTATTCACAGACCTTCACTATGGTGAAGGAGAGGATCTTGATTCGAAGAACGATGCCCTGCAACGGACCATCCTGGATGCTGAGCAGCCTGATTTGGTCGTGTACCTGGGAGATTTCGTGTCAGGGTGGATGGGAGGATCCAAGAGAGGTTGGATGGAGGGTATGATGCGACGTATACTTGCATACCCTAACGAACAAGGATATAAACACGCAATGCTACTGGGTAACCATGATGATGAAGCGGATCTTACGCGGACTGAAATCTTAGAAATGGATACCCGCATAAGTGGAGATCTGTCACATACTCAAGTCGGACCTATCCAATTGACTGGTTCCAGTAACTACCATGTAGATGTATTAAGCGCTACTCCTGGTGAAGAGAGCCGAGTTGATGCACGATTGTGGTTCTTTGACTCGATGAATAGAGGCTGTGAAAATGATTCATTGTCATGGGGTTGTGTGGGTACAGATACAGTTGCCTGGATGAAAGATATCACATCGGGTGGTATGATGTCTCCTGCACTACAGTCGTTAGCGTTTGTTCATATACCGTTGCCTGAGCACCGTTTCGGATATGGTGATTTTAGGGCAACTGGGATTCGCCAGGAAGATTCCGCATGTCCTGTTGTAAATACAGGATTGGCGGAACAGTTGGTGTATTCAAATGTATCCATGGTCGTCAGTGGGCATGACCACCAAAACGATTTTGTCGGAAATATATATCTCGAGGGTCAGGAGAGAACAAATGACACAGCCACCAGGTTTCTTCCTGGGAGTGGGTACTCCCGGTATGGGGATATCCCCATGCTCATGGCATACGGTCGTAAAAGTGGGTATGGATCATATGGACCTGGAGATATCACTCGAGGTGCGAGGGTCATTAGATTGCAGACGATTCAAACATCAGTTGATCTTGCTTTATCTGAAATCAAAGAGACACGATTGCAGTATCCTACTGTATACTCATACAATCAGTATTGGGCTCTCCCGCCACAGCAGATGCATACAGGACCGTTCAGTCAGATGCAGACGTGGGTTGCGAATGAATTTGGATCCAGAGAAATAGAGAGACGACCCAACTTCAAGTATGAGGTACAGCCACAATGCTATAGTGGTGCCTGTAGTGTACACCATGTAGCATCTTTGATCGTAGCAATGTCTCTCCTGTATACTATTATCATTATTTTTATACAATAATAATTTTTTCATGTCAACTATTCTTGCATCAGTCAAGAGTCGTTTGCATGACCAGCATGCCTGACACATTAGCAGCACAGGTAGACGGGGTCGTCTCAGAGGCTCCAGCCTGTGATACAAAAGATCTCTCTGGATCTAGTAATAATTCAAAGAAAAAACGCAAAGTTGCCCTGTTTCTCATGTACGTGGGTCATGGGTACCAAGGCATGCAGAGGAACCCTGACTGTAAAACTATAGAAGGTGATCTTTTCCAGGCAATTCACAAGGCCGGGGGGATCTCTGATGAAAACTCGGATGAAGAAGGGTTTTTAAAGATTCACTGGTCACGTGCTGCGAGGACGGACAAGGGTGTGTCTGCCATGTGCCAAGTTGTGTCCCTCATGATGGTAATTGAGCCACCTGGAATTATAGAACGCATTAATCAACACCTGCCGGATCAGGTTCGTGTTTTAGGGTATCAAAGAGCAGTTCGAGGGTATGATTCGAGAAAAACGTGTGATAAAAGGCGCTATGAATATATCTTTCCTGCATGGATATTTGATCCTGCTGTGCACCCAGTAGGCAACAATGTCAGCTCGGAGGATGCTGGATCCATTTCTGTAGATGATGGCAAACAAATAATTAAACGAAAGCTTAGTGAAAGAGATCCATCATTCGTCTTTGATGATGCATGCCGGGATAAACTGACGGCAATCTTGAAACAGTTTGAAGGAACACACAATTTCCACAACTTTACAGTCAAAGTAGATGCATCCTCACCACAAGCAAAGCGATTCATGGTACGCTTGGAATGCCAAGGGACATTTGACATTCAGGGTGAACCATGGGTCAGGTTGGTTGTGGTTGGACAGTCTTTCATGCTGCATCAGATACGAAAAATGGTGGGTATGGCTGTTGCAGAATACAAGGGTATTGCACCAGAAGGGAGTCTCAAGCTCGCATTGAACTCCAGACAGCGGATAATAGTTCCAATGGCTCCAGATTTAGGTTTATTTTTAGACAAGTGTTATTATGATGCATATAATACTCGATGGGGGAAAGTACATGGCTGTATTGATGTAGATACCTATGCAGATGTGGTAAAAAAGTTCAAAGATGAAACATTATATCCAAGTCTTGCGCAAAGAGACAAGGACAACAGCGTGAATAATGAATGGTTGCAATACGTTCATGAAGGTTCATATCGTTTTAGTGAGTGGGCGTCTGGCAAGCCTATTTGTGGAAAGCAGAAGAAGCGGAAAGCCAACAGTGATGGAGAGACAAGGAGCCCTCAGGAGCCAAAGAAAAAAGCAACAACAGCATTCTCAATGCATTTATCGGCAGAGTATTCTGATTGAGTAATACGTTTTTTTTAGTACTACTATGTACCATACCATCTAAAAGGTTATTCCTGCACCTTGTATGTCAGTCTATGCAATATGATGGAGTCGTGGGATTCATCCAGCGATGGAATATGATAAAATCTCCAGCCAGATCCTCCTTGACGTGATATTGAAGTATCATGTACATGATCTATCTGCACATGCGGGAATGCATCGACAGCATTCAGAAATTTCTGCAATGTATCTTCCGACCGTCTTCTTGTTGACAGATACACAGAACACTCTGGCCTATCTCGCATACTTTCTAAAAACTCCGAGATGAGAGGAACAATGACTGGAATGATGTCAGGATCATAGAGTAAATCCGCTCCGACCAGCGATACAGGAGTCTCCTCGTCCATGCTCAACATTACATCCTCAATCTGCTGTTGAAATGATTTCCATCCCTCCTCCCACTGAAACTGCATGAGAGCAACACCGTGTTGGTTCATGTCTCCTTTCTCAACCACGTTGATATTATTTTGTTTCATATTATGTTCACAGTTGCCCAACGTCTCCCAATCCCCATCCGTGCAAATAACAGGATGTGTACCTGATTTGTCCAATCTGGATATCACAGCACCCACCATACCACACCCACACCCAAGCTCGATACACAGTCGTGATCGAAACGTGTCAGCATGGCTCATGATGTATTCTGCTAGATAATATCCAGCATCCCATTCAAAACATCCCGTCGACCCTTGAAACATGTTGGAGTTGGCAGTTATATGTAATGTCAACGCTCTGCTCTTCCTGTCAGCAGGACCATACATGTAGGTTTTATGCAACCATGACGCCTTCTCCATGATGGAACCATCTTCCTCTTCAAGAATACCATCCAAAGATATAAGAGCATCTGCCATGCCTTCCGACATGATCCCACCCGATGCCTTCACGCATGTATGAAGAAGATGTTTCCAGTATAGAGCATCTCCCACTCCACAAGAACTGCTGCTGCAGCTGCTACTATCGGTACAACGATTGTCTCCTTGCGATGAATTATAATAGTCATTGTTGAAGCATGAATCAATAAACCATTCCTGAAACTCGCTCCAATCCGTCACAGAGAGAGATTTGATGTTCTGAACCACTGAAGAGGGTGACACCCTTTGAAGACAGAGACAACGAAGGCGAAATCGATCCTCCTCCGACAGGCACATGCTATATGATTTTGAAATCTATATGGAAATCATCAATCAGATAACGTAACAGAGTTCAGTGTAGATTTTGAAGACATCTGCTGAGAAAGATCACCACAACCGTTGAAACAACAGAGCATATTCAAAGTAGAACCCCAAACGATTACAGGGTCTGATATTCTGATACCATTAACAATTGAATACTAATCAAATGTAATTTCATTGAAAATGAGTATCCGACCTGTTTATGAAAGGTTTACATCGACAGAGACGTCTCTGTGAGTGTCAACATATTGCAAGTCAATTGACTCAAAGAAACCCTTCTGCAGTATAGTATGTGAGATTATATACTAATGAGAATCTATCCAACCCTTGTCTTTCTCTCATAGAATGTTTGAGATTTGATTCCATCTGTAATAATAATAATAATGTTACAAGGAAGAATAGAGTTCTAATGGATGCAAGTCAACCCCACCCAGGGGGTACTGGGCCAGGAAGGTTCTCAGACAGGGTTCGATTCGTATACTAATCATTCATCAACCACGTAAAAAGTAGTTGGATTAAAACATAGTAGGTATACGAAGTAAAATCATCATGCCGTATCACATCTAATCGTTATAAAACTCTTTGTGTCTTATAATGAAGGCCTTTGCTCTCTTGTATGTTTCTTGGTTGATCAACGTATCTGCAGACGTGGTATGACTCTAAGATTGTTTCTTTTTGTAGATGTATTCTTATAGGAGCATGTATGCTTGATACCGTCTTGGGTACGTCTGCTAGGCAGTCAAACAGGTGCGTGGATATCTATCGGTAGTGTCCTCTGTTGATGGTAGGTTTGTTCTACGTGTTTTCTCTATCGTATCTACAGACATACATTTGGAATCGGAAGGCCTCGGGCATACGGTTCTTCTTCAGGAGGTGGGAGTGGTGGTGGTGGTGGTGGTGGTTCTTCTTCCTCTTCTCCAGGCATCGGTGGCAATGGACCACCACCTGTATTTCCTCCAACAAAGCCACCACGGTGCAGTAGCTCATGTGGTATTGTAGTTGAATCACTTGGAGTTGGATTTGGCTCGTGCGTGGAGGAAAATTCATGTTCAGGTGGGATTCTAATCAAGAATCCAACAAAGGGGTGTGGGGATGGATGTCAGTGCTGTATCACTGATGGAAGGCTAACAGCAAGCAAGCCATCCCCACCTCCACCAGTTACATTCCCGCCACAACCTCCAGGAATATGCTCCACGTCTCGTTGTGTCAAGCAAGTGCCTGGGTTGGGTGAAGGATATGGAGTATGCGCCAGCGGAAAGTATTCAGATGTGTGTCGTGATAATGGTGGGCTCAATGTTGATGAGGCAGAGGGATGTGATGTACATGGAAAAGAATGTCATTGTTGTATTCTTGAGGGAAGGTTCTATCCGTCGTCACCGAGCCCATCACCACCTCCCCCTTCCCCACCACAGCCTCAAGTCTGTACTGAAAGGGAGTGTAGGAAATTGATTTCAGATGGTGTGTATGGGTATGGTGCATGTTTTGAAGGTGTTGGATCCAATGTATGTCTGGATAATGGTCTCTTGCCTGGAGGACCTGGTTCAGAAGGATGTGGAGAGGATGGATGTTATTGCTGTGGAGGGCAATTGCCCCCTCCAGAAGTCTCTCCTCCACCTCCACAAGTCTCTCCTGTACCTCCACAAGTCTCTCCTGTACCTCCACAAGTCTCTCCTGTACCTCCAGTCGGAATATTTTCACCTCCTCCACCACCAGAAGTGCAGTTACAGTGTAAATCTGGGTCTCTGTGTGGTGTGAAAAATCCTGACGAGTCTTATACATATGGTCGCTGTGTCTCTGGGAAAACATCTAATCCACTTGAGGAATGTGATCGGGTTGGTGGTTTATATCTGGGAAGTAGCTCAATAGGATGTTCAGGTGAATCATGTTTCTGCTGTGGAGCAAAAGATACAATGGTTGAGTATTCTCCTCCTCCTCCTCCTTTGCCACCATCTCAGGGTGTGTGTGGAAACCTCTGTGGCATTGAAAAGAAAGATGGGCAGGTACTCTACGGAAAGTGTCTGAAACAGACAAAGAACCCAGATTCTACATGCGCACAAGCTGGAGGTGTCTATCCTGGAGACTCGAGCATTGGTTGTTCAGATGGCTGTGTCTGCTGCACTCCCTCTCCCAGCAACACACCACCTCCACCACCAGTACAACAATCTCCAAAGCCCTCTCCTCCTTCTCTTTCCCCTCCCCCCCCTCCTCCTCCTCTGACAGGAGGAGTATCATGCAGTGAAAAAGCATGTGGGGTTGAGTATGAAAATGGGGACATTGCCCTTGGAAAATGCTTTACTGGAAGTTCAGACCCAGAAAAAACATGTGCTGATAATGACCTCATCTATGCAGGAGAGGAGAGCATTGGATGTGACAAGAGTTCTGCAAAATGCCACTGTTGTCTTCCAAATGAAACGCCAATGGTATCCCCAAGTCCTCCTACGCCACCATTACAGTCTCCTCCTCCACCTCCTCCACCTCCCACTCCAGTGGAAGCATCTCCATCTCCATCTCCACCGCCCCCACCCCCAACATGCCCAACCACCTGTTCCACAACACTTGATGGAGCAACTCTAAATGGAGTATGCCGACCAGGAAACTTTACAGATCTCGAGTCTGCAGTAGCAGAGTGTGCACAGGTTGGGGCAGTACCCATTCTGAATGGGTGTGGTGACTCATGTGGTCTCTGCTGTATTGACAGTGGAGAACTTTGTAGTTCCTCCACGGCAAATGGAAGCTGTCAGGATAAACCATGCAAGTGCATCCTCACGACAGCTGGAGGCAGTTGCAACAATCCCCTTTATCCAGGATACAACCCTCCACCAGGCAATGGTGGAGGATGTCAAGAGAATCTCTGCAACGCATTTGCTGCAAAGGAGGGTGTTAGTGCTGGATGTTGTCCATTTGGTTGCTAATGATCTACAGCCTGCTCTACCCAACCCTCAGTATGATTGGATATTACATATGGACATACTCAAGACTAGAGTAAGTCACCCAGGTGACTCGACATGCAGATACGTGACATCCAAATGCCATGTTACTATTTTATGACATGACTTCTCCATCAACACTGTCTATGTAGTATAATATTACATAAAATACCTAATCTTAAGAAAATACCGATGTCGGTGGCACTTGGCGTGAACGGACATGCGAGTCGTCGATTCACCAAGCACCAGTTGACCTCGTCTTCATGTCAGAATGGACAATGCACCATTCGAATCTCTCATCAACAAGAGAAAATCAATAATTCGCGTAGTTTGATATCGTTTCATCGCCATCCATTGTCATCCGAGACCAATGCACAGGACAGGCGAGTGTGGTGCAATGCCCTCGACTCGGATCATTCATCCGATGATGAGACGTCATCTCTTGATGCTCGTATTGCATCTGGAGAATTCGATGATTCTGGGTCGACCAAGGAGAAAATGACGAGGCCAATTCGTAAAGCACTGGCCAAGGAGCCTCTTGGCCTTGGGAGGGCAGTGTCTCTGTGGCTGGCCAAGCTTGGACAGCAATGGCGACGAGTGGCTTCTGAACGTATGCCTACTGCTACAGGAGATATTCGTGAGATTGTGGGTCAGCCTGTCTTTGTGCCCCTGTACACGTTGTTTAAGATTTACGGAAAAGTGTTCCGGTTGAGCTTTGGTCCAAAGCAGTTTGTCATCGTGTCTGATTCTGAAGTTGCCAAGTATATCTTGTTGACAAATGCGAATAATTACTCGAAAGGATTATTGTCTGAAATTCTGGACTTTGTCATGGGTACTGGTCTCATTCCTGCTGATGGAGAGATTTGGAAGATTCGTAGAAGAGCTATTGTGCCTGCATTGCACAAAAAGTATATAGATGCAATGGTGACAATGTTTGGTGAGAGTGCACTTCACGGTTCAAATGTGATGTACAAAAGCTTTGAAAAGGGTGAGTCTGTGGAGATGGAGAATTACTTTTCTCGGTTGGCATTGGACATTATTGGAAAGGCAGTGTTCAACTATGACTTTGATTCTCTAACACATGATGACCCCGTGATCAAAGCCGTGTACACAGTTCTTCGAGAGGCCGAGTATAGATCAACATATCCAATTCCATATTGGAATCTTGCTCCACTCAGGGCAGTTGTTCCACGTCAACGTGAGTGTGAAGAGGCATTGAAGATTGTGACCAACACCTTGGATGAGTTGATTGCAAAGTGCAAAAAGATGGTGGAGGAGAATGACGAAGAATTCGTGGAAGAGTTTTTGAGTAAAGCGGACCCTTCTATTCTTTACTTTTTAATTGCTTCAGGTGACCAGATTACGTCAAAGCAGTTGAGAGATGATTTGATGACACTGCTTATTGCTGGTCATGAGACAACAGCTGCTGTACTGACCTGGACCATGCATTGTGTCGTTGATGATCCAGAAGTTACCAGGAAACTTCAAGAAGAAGCAGATAGAGTACTGGGAGATAGACTTCCAACCCTTGAAGACTTGAAAAATCTCAAGTACACAACAAGGGTAATTAATGAGTCGATGCGTCTGTATCCTCAACCTCCAGTCCTGATTAGACGTGCGTTGGATGATGATGTACTTGGTGGATACAAGGTGGAAAAGGGAAGCGATCTCTTTATTTCAGTTTGGAATTTGCATAGGAATCCAGCGTATTGGCCAAACCCAGACAAGTTTGACCCAGACCGGTTCCCTGTCGATGGACCAACTCCTAATGAAGTCACAGAAGATTTCCGTTATCTTCCATTCGGAGGTGGAAAGAGAAAATGTATCGGGGATCAATTTGCATTGTTTGAATCTGTGGCTTCCCTTGCCGTCCTGATGCGTCGATTCCATTTCACAAGACCAGATGATGCACCAGAGGTAGAAATGACTACTGGTGCAACAATTCATACAACAAATGGATTATATCTGACACCAACACCACGAAACCATTCTGGAGAAGAGGTGGTGCCAGAAGCTACAGTAGATAGAGTTGAATGGGCAATGGCGTTTACAGAGGACAAGCCCTCAGACCCAAAAGTATCCAACTAGCCACCTGCTGAATCACACCTGCTGGGACGAAGAAAGAGGGGTTGTAACAAACAAGGTTCAGTTTTCAAATACCATTTTCTTTGATTACAAAATTCCATTACATTTTTATTCAAATGAAATACAATTTACTTCTACTTATACCAATGTCCTTTCGTTAATGGCGTTGTCCACCATTGCTTCTGCAACCAATGCTAGTGCAAGAAAACTCTCAGGGGTCAATGTTGCGCTGAGATGAGGACTCTTAAACTCGGTTATGGCTGCATCAGACATGCGTTTCATACTTTCGAGAAGATTCTGCATATCAGGAGATATTTCAGACATAAATGGAGCAGGAACTCGGAGTGGGTGGTGCAAAAAATCTGGGATGGAGCACCGGGCAAGACAGGCTCTACAATTCTCCCCCTCATCCTTGCATACCCTGCACAGCGGTTTTTTATGGTCTATATCCCAATCTTTTTCAAGAGCACACGTGGCCTGCATCAGAGGACAATATTCCAAGTGCGGTCGATGCCACGTCTTGCAATACGAGCATTGATTTAGTCTGTACGTGTTTGGCTTTAACCATGTTCGCGCATCCTCCCGTATGAAGAGCAAATCCAATCCTTCCTCAGCTGCCTGATCTATCGACGTCAACAACTCCTCATACACTTTTCGATTTGGGCTTTTTCGTTTTATCTGGTATTCTGACACATTCTGATCATCATACTCTAGAGCCGCTCGTTTCATCTGATTCATCTCCCTCTGTGCTGATAATGTCAGCTGCAACTGCAGCTGTGCATGTGCAGACTCAGTATGTTTCGTATTATATTCACGAGTTTTTTTATTCGGAAATGGTTTTATTAGCCAGACAAGTGTATCTGCAGTTTTTTCTACCTGTGTATTTGGCACGTCAGTCTTCTCCTTCCTAGTGTCTCCAGCCTCTCTCTCTTCAATCTCTGGTAAAGGATATTTGGAATACATGGCCTCTGTTATCCTCTGTGCAAGATCTTTATTTCCCTCACCCTTTGCCCGTTGTATTGCCATTTTATATGCCGACAGTTCAGGTCCATCCACAATCAATTTCGCATGTTCCCTGAATTTATACTCCATGTCCCGTGCCTCCTTGTACCTTGCACATACCTTGTCCAACCAAGGCTGCCGACAGTTGACACAGACACCACAACTGGTCTTATGAAATGTAAACAAATCGCGTTGATCTGAGATGAGAGCGTCACACTTCTCCCTGAGCGTTTTGTTTTGCTGGTATACCCTACGGAGCCTTGAAGAATACTCTGTTTGCTTTGTCACTCGTGATGCATTCTTTGCCTTTTCAACCATCTCCTTACCATGCTCGACAATATCCAAGAGAAATCGCGTTAGATCTACACCATACAGCTGAACACAATCACTATAATCACTAGAGGGAAAATTTAAATAGTCTTCGGCATCCATCCTTCCCCACATGGCTATCAGGGCCCTATCAGCTGCCCTCGCTGCACTTTCAGCAGAGGGGTAGGTAGCTCCGAGCTTGATACATTGCATTCTACGCAATCGCAGGGCATGACGTGTTTTGGGAACAAGTACGTGCCAGCGACGATTTTTCTTCGCCAGTCCATCCAGTTTGATTCGTTCAAATGCCCTACCCTCCCACTCCTCAGCAGCCTTGCTTGCAGTGGCAATGGTATCATCGCCATCCTTCTCTGCAGCATCACGACTCCTCGCATGTACATGCTGCGCTGAATCGTCAATGATACCACGGGTATCTCTCAAGCTAGTATCTGGATGCGACGGATCTCCATTTCCATCGAAAGCAGCAGCACCAGCATCAGTCTGTTGTTGAGCCTTGTTCCCTGACAGATCCTCTCTGTCGTCTGTGGAGGACGACACACGCCTTTTCTTCCGCTTCGTTTGCAAGGAAGGATGTTTATCGGATGTTCTGGCTTTCTTCCGCGGCATACTAGGATGAACCCGTATCAAAGCCAAGTGTCGAAATCAAATTTCTCCACGCAGATTGGACTGGTTCAACAATGTCGTTGTTTCAGCATCCAAATTGGTTTAAAAATATACATGATAACATTATATAATGATAGATTTTACAACAACGTATGCTATAGATAAACGTGCCATCAAGGCTCTGGAAACACTTGAGGAAAGCACCATTGCAAAAGGCCAGAGTACCAGACTGAATTTCCATGGAATTGTTCCAAGATGCCTGCCCCATCGTTTCTGAAATCTTTCCCATAGAATCCAAGTAGTTGCAAGAGTTGTTTCAAGAGTTGTCATCAGTATCCCATGTTCATCTTCAAGTAATGATGATACCTACCCATCACAAGTTGCTGCTGCTAAAGCTTCTGGCTTTGACTCATTTTTTCTATTGACACCGAGAGCCTTCATGGAGAGATCCATCGTAATTTACTATAATTTTATACTGTAATATACCATGACGTGTTGTAGGAGTGATATCATGTCTCAGACTCTCCTAGAAATAAACCCAAACCTTGTTTGAAAATCGATGACAAACTTTTTCATACCCATTTATCTTCCTGATCCTGCCTTGATCAGGCTTAGAGACATTGATAGAAAGTAGAATTATATTAAATACGTAGGCTTCATGGAGCATGTCACGGCAACAGGAGGGTCTAGAGTGGATATTGATATTATCCTCCGTTGTCTTCCTCCTGCCCTCAGGCAACAACTGCGATCAAAAGGGTTTCAGACCGATGCTGATCTCATGGGCATGCAGCCTCTTGATCTGGTTGCAGAGGCGGGTATCACCCATGAAGATGCATTGATGGTACTCGGCGAGATGTCTACCCGTGATCTGCATGAACTTCAGGGAGGCATGGTCATGTCTGCCAGGGATATCTTTCAAAAGGAGCAACAGCGAAAGAGTATCGTCACATTTAGTATGGAACTAGATAAACTTCTGGGAGGTGGGATTCGAACTGGTCAGATTACCGAATTCTGTGGAGCTCCAGGAATTGGAAAGACACAAATAGGGATGCAGCTGGCAGTCAATGTTCAGATTCCAGATTCCTTTCATGGATATGACGGAGAAGCAGTGTATATTGATTCGGAAGGTAGCTTTTCACCAATGAGATGTTTCAACATGGCAACTGCATTTTGCAAACATTTAGAAAAGGTGGCAGCTTTGAAAAAGGATGAGAAGCGAATGCAGGACACCACATTGCTTGATCCACACAAAATATTAGAAAGAATTCATTTCTTTAGGGTACGAGATGCAACAGAACAACTTGCAGTGACAGAAATGTTACCATCGTTTGTTGCGACTCATCCTCGTGTGAAGATTATAATAATAGACTCAATTGCATTTCATTTTAGGAATGATTTCGAGGATATGGGTCTTCGAACCCGAAGACTGGCTCAGATGTCACAGCAATTGATGAATTTGGCTCACTCAAAAGATATTGCAATAGTCATGATGAATCACGTCACAACAAAAATCCTTGAAGATGGCAAAAGCAGGCTTGTACCTGCCCTGGGAGACACGTGGGCCCATGCAGCAACAAATAGGTTACTATTTTACTGGAAAGATTCCAAACGCTTTGCGTTTTTGTTCAAAAGCCCATACTTGCCAGCAGCAGCTGCTGAATATAGGGTAACCAAGGATGGCATCAGGGGTATCTCTGGAAGATCTAGTGGAGCTAAAAGGGCTCATGGAACATGATGCCACCAAGCAGCATCAATCTGAAATGTCACCGGCTCTCCCATCCGATCATAGAAAACGTCATGATTGGCATCAAATTGTAATCTATATGCTTGTAAAGCAATAGGTCCAGGAGGCTCACAGAGTATCCTTTCATCACCACCTGCATTCATGGAATGCGTGTTCTCAAAGAGCATCCTCCTCAGATTTTTGTCTGCAAGAGGTCCATACAAGGTATCTCCTATAATTGGTAGGCCTAGGGCACTGAGCTGACACCGTATCTGATGTGTTCTTCCTGTGACCAAGTCAATCTCTAGCTCATACACTCTATCCTGTTGAGAGATATCATACATATTCTGTAACATTTGCGCGGCTTCTCCATCAAGTTCTCTAGCTGATTCAATAATCATATGCGATTCAACACCAGAGCTGTCATTATCATCCGTAACAAGTGTCAGAAATGGTAACCCTGGTGCTCTGAAGTTTACTCGAACTTTATGTCTGACGTCACCCAAGATGTCATCCAGACCAGATGATACTCTTTCCAAAGGCACAATAACAGCAGCTCTATATCTTTTACTCACAGATCGGTTGAGAATTAGACTGTTAAACCGCCGGACAAACTCGGGAGATTTCCCAAGGACCACTATACCTTCTGTTGGCTGATCTATCCGAGTGGTAATGAGAAGGGTTTCTTTCCCATTTCCTTGCATAGCCTTCGACGCACCCATCAAGAGATTTTCCAGGATATTATCGACTGTCGGTGGAACAGGTAGTCCAGAAGGTTTATTCATAACTATATACTCTTCTGCATCTGCAATAACATTCCTTGTCCAGTCAACACTGTAAAACACTGGAAACCTCTTGGGCACCATGTGAATCCGCACATAACTAAGCGCAGGTACCAGCATATTCCCCTCTAAAATTCTTTCTGTCTTTGAAAGCCTTGCGCGTTGCTTCTGTGACATGGTATCCAGCTCCCCAGATGACAATAGCCGTTCCATAGCATGCTGTCTGATACCAAGAGCAGTCTCTGCATGAGCCAGGTATGAGGGAGCTTCTGGAGGAATCCTACTCCAATGAACAGCACCAAATCTTATAAGACTATCAGCGACATCTCGTGACAACGATATGTGGTGACATAGCACATCTTCCAGTGTCATGTCCACATCCACAATTGCATGAACCAGGTACGCTCTTGTATGACCTCGAATCCTTTGAGCTTCAGTCTCCACCACTCCTCTCTTCTGTTTAACCACATCAGGTGAGGGAATAGACAGGCATATTCTCAGATCCTCTTCTGACAGTTCATCCTGCCATCGCGATGGCGACACAAACGTTCCCATAGGTTGCAAGGTGGTGTTTCGACAAGAGGAACAAGGAGAACCAAGTCTTCTCACAAAGCCACCCAGCAACACAGACCGCATGAATGGATCAATACGTTAAATAATACGATGTATATCAGATCTCTCGCTTTGTTTCTACATGAGATCAACTCGTAGATTCCAATTGACTCGTTTGGCATGTCGACATGCCACAATTTGTCTCGAGTATGGGTCTATACCCTACTCTTCTGGTGATATTTTATATTTATCTATGATTACAATACATATAATCGATCGTCAATGCATTCTTATGACCATACATAACAAACACAATTTTAACTTCTTCCCAAGTTGTGCATGCATGCACAACTGCTATTATTACTACGAGAGTATCTAAGGAAACCTCAGTTGGAATATATAACCCATCCAAGTGAGGAGCCATTCATCTTGAACACGAGTGAGTAGGTTACTTGGAAGCCCAAGCGCCAACTGGTTGAGCTGGAGGCATCCATCGAGTCTTGTATACCTCTTCTACTGCCCCTTCATGAGCACCTACAAACTCCTTATACTTTCCAACCCATCTAGAATCCTCTTCAGCCTGCAGGAAAGGCACCAGTGCCTTTCGTGCCCGTAATATCTCACCCTTCTCTTCCTTTCTGGCATGATTCCCTTGCCCTACTTTATAAAATCCATATGCCATAACGACGGCACCTACCGCAAATAATGTTACTCCAGTTGGTCCAGAACTAGGAACTCTACGGGCATATCTGATACTTGGGAAACCACCAGGAGGAGGTCCGTCTTGCTGAATTGGCAAATCCCGGATGGATTTGAGGCCAGGCGTGCCCCGTCTGATAAACTCTGACATACCTGGTTGTTAATCAGTATTGTAAAGGATTAGAAGATAATATCATAGTTCGTTCGTCGGGAGAGCAAGAGATTCTACAGGTAAAACGTCAAGGTCTCTCGTGAACACGGAATGGTTTCAGCAAAAGCAAGACTGAAAAAAAGTTAGTTCTCTCCGGAAAAAAGGCATCTAAGAGAAGTTTTTTTCCGCATATGAACCATCGATTCCTAATCTACACTCCCTCGTAATAATAAATATATATGTATATTTCATCAAACAACTGTATCTGTGCATCTGTAGTGAATCGTGCTTGTGGTTCTCTTCGATCAATCTGACAGTTCACGAACAACCGTCCTTCCTACTGATTGATGCAAGATGACCCTTACATCGCCAACATGGTTCAAAGGAATCGTCAAAGAAGTATTGAGTGGTGATACCCTTGTGATTGCAGCAGCATCAAAAGCTGGAATTCCTCCTGAAAAGAGGCTGACCCTGTCTTCTCTGGTGGCACCAAAAATGGTACGTCGTGTCTGTCATGGCTGATGTGTTGACTTTGTATATAAACTATATATACATGTATTAAATCTATGTAGGGTAGGAGAGATGGATCGGTGCCAGAGGAGCCACATGCGTGGGAATCAAAAGAGTTCTTGAGACGTCTTTCTATTGGCAAGCCTTGCACCTTTCGTGTCGATTACAAGGTTGAGCAATTGGGGGGAAGAGAATTCGGTACTGTCTATATAGGTGATCAAAATGTTGGGGTGCTTTGTGTGGAGGCAGGATGGGCCAAGATCAATGAGAGGGATGCAGAGAGGAGCCCTTTTCATGAGCAGCTGGTACAGTCTGAAGAGCAAGCGAGGAAGCAAAAACTCGGCATCCATGGCGATGAAAGCAGCTTCTGTCCTAGATCTCAAGGAACTCTGGAAGATGCGTCTTCTTTGATGAAACGTCATGGGAAAGGAGGCGCAATGTCAGTCATTGTTGATGCCTTCATTTCTGGCTCACTGCTTGCTGTCACAGTCCCCGAGACTAGAAAAGGCTTTATCGTCATGGTTGCTGGTATACAGTGCCCTCATATGGGACAAGGCAATCCAGAACAGGGGCCTCAACCGTATGCTCGAGAAGCAAAGTGGCTTGCTGAATCCTTATGTTTGAACAGAGAGGTCACTCTTGTTATGTATGATGTGCTTGAAAAGGGCGCCTTGTTATCCAGTGTTCATATTCCTCATTCAAATAAGGAAAAAGATGCCAGGGGAAAAGAATATGATGACCTTGCAGAGCGCCTGCTCCATGCTGGCCTGGCAAAAATTGTAGAATGGAGTTTGACCATGATTCCACAGGGAGCATTTGCGTTGAAGGAAATAGAGAGGTCTGCAAAATCCTCTCGACGCTGTATCTGGCACGATCATGTTCCACAGTCAAATAATTCTCCCATTATGCACGATCAATTTTCTGGAATGGTGATGGAAATTGTATCTGGTGACTGTATTGTTGTGATGGATGATGTCCATGGGACTGAGCGTAGGGTGATCCTATCATCAATCCGTGCTCCAAAAGCTGCCACAAGGGATCGATCAGGAGAAGCCTGGGGCCAAGAGTCGAAAGATTTTCTCCGAAAGAGATTGATTGGAAAAGTGGTTCACGTAACCATGGAGTACTCTAGAGATTTCCCCAAACAAGACAAGGCAGTTCCAAAGCAACAGGACAACAGCAAGGGAGCCTCAGCGACCAAGCAAGAGTCTCGGATGAATTTTGGTACAGTATTGTATAAATCTGAATCAGGTGAAGTTATATTCAATGCTGCAGCAATGATGCTTTCAGAAGGTCTTGCATCCATTGTCCATCATGGTTCAGATGATGAACGAAGCTCTTGCTTTGAAGATCTCATCAAAGCTCAAGAAGAAGGCAAGGCAAAAGGAAAGGGTATTCACAGCAAGAAAGAAGCACCCATGGTGCGATATAACGATTTAAGCTCTGGATCTAAAGCAGCCAGACAACACCTGCCATTCTTGCAACGAGCTGGCAAAATGTCTGCCATATGTGACTATGTCATCAATGGCTCAAAACTCAAACTCTATGTTCCAAAACAAAGTGTCATGATTAGTTTTTCTCCGAGTGGTGTGAGATGTCCTGGAAGAGGTGAAGAATTTTCTGAAGAAGCCCTTGCTTTCACTCGATCCAGATTCCTTCAAAGGAATGTCATCATTGAGGTTGAGAATGTTGACAGAGTTGGAACCTTTTTAGGTAGAGTCACCACTACCTATCGAAACTCTGAATGTGATCTCGGTACGAGTCTCTTGGAGAGAGGACTTGCAAAACTCCACGACAGAGATGCCCAGGGTCCAGGATCCCGTGATCTCAAGGAAGCACAGGACAAGGCAAAAGCTGCAAAATCTGGAATCTGGAGCATCCATGAAGAAGGAGCAGATACCAAGGAGCCAGCTATCCAACAACCTGCACGGGAGCTCAAGTCCATCGTGCTTACAGAAATGGTAAATCCAAATACATTCTACGTACAGTATGTGGATGATACCAAGGCTGGTTGGATTGCTGATCAATTGCAAGGTGCCATGCCAATGGGTTCACAGCCAGTGGATTCCACCATCAAGCCAGGTTCACTCTGCGTGGCAAAGTTTGACGTCGATGCCAAGTGGTATCGGGCCAAAATTCTCAACGTGAGAAACACGCAGCAGCCTACCTACGAAGTCCTTTTCATCGACTATGGGAACAAGAGCTCAGTGTCACGTCAGTCTCTCTGCACCATGCCACGGGCATTGACATCAGTTCCACCCCAGGCCCAGATGGCCACCTTGGCATGCACATGGGTTCCTGTCAACGCATGGGATGATATTGGAGGTCCAGTTGCCAACAGAATAGCCGACTTGACGGCACACGGAACCAGGAAACTGGCTGGATTCAAGGAAGCAATGTCAACAACGTGCGACGGAAACGTCATACACCATCTCACCCTGTTTCCAGGAGAAGAACAGCGTGGTATCAATGACACCATAAATGCAGATCTCATCCGACATGGAATGGCAAAGAGCGTAGAATTACCTCCAGGAGTGAATACCCCAGAGACTAGAGATTTGTATCAAACCTTGAGAATTCTAGAGACACAAGCTTTGCACTCTCACACGGGAATTTTCCAGTATGGCGATGTTGACAGTGATGAAGAATACGATGATCTCTTTCATTAATGTGAAAATTTTCAAATACTATAAAATCATACATGTACGTAATGCATCCCTGGATACAAGTAGAGTGTGCACGACAGTAGCCGGGATGCAAACGAATTTGGAAAAATGTTTCCTTCTCCAAGGTCTGAAACTCGGTCATCGAACCGATGGACGTAGTTTTCATGAACAAAGACCTCTAGAATTTGAATTTGGAACCAAAGATGGACACTGTATCGCCAGGTTAGGAGACACTGTTGCATGTGCCTGTGTCACAGGAACTCTTGAACGGCCTCTCGGTGGACGACCGAGTGAAGGAAGTGTTACGTGTAGAGTAAAGAATGCTGCAAAGAGAGGATCGAAGCAGAGAGATGTAGATATTATGATGGAACGGTTTCTAGAACGGTCTCTGAAAGAGTCAAAAGCTATTGATCTCGAGTCCCTCTGTGTGCAAGCTGGCAGGTTTGTATGGCACATCCAACTCACCCTCACAGTCATGAATGATGATGGAAATGTACTGGATGTCCTAGGATATGCTGCGCTAGGGGGGCTTAGAGTATTCAAACGCCCCGATGTGACGATTGATCCCAGTGCTCCAGGAGGATTGCGTATTCATTCTCTTGAAACACGAGAAGGTATTCCGTTGACATTACATCATATTCCAGTCACGTCTACGTTTGCATCATATGAATTTGAAGAAGATGATCAACAGGTGATACTCGTCGATCCCACTGCACTGGAACACGTAACCTCGCATGGTCTGGTGATGATGTCAGTGACTCCCCAGGGAGAGGTGTGTGCTGTTCAAAAGGCAGATGGATGTGGCATGTCGAGATCAGATATTCTCTGGTGTATGCGAATGGGAATGAATATAGCCAAGAATGCGTGTGAGATAGTAGACAATGCTTTGAAAAAGCATGCTGTAGATAGAGTAGCATCTCGTGTTGTTCGGAAAACAGACACTGCATCTGTCATGGTTCATCAGATGAGCAGCGGTGCAGTGACAATGCATAGTCTGGATGCACTTCCTGACAATGTCAAAAATGCCCTCGAGGAATCCAAAAAACCAATGATAGACGATGATACAGAAGATCAACCACGCGACTGTGCTACTGCTGTTGACAAGCCAGTAGATGATGATGATGATGATGATGTCATCCCCCCACAAGCAGCGGGCATGGAAGCATCAACAGCAGGATGGAAACCACGACGATATTCTACAAAGAATACTACTCCACAGGACGACATCTATGGACGTGCATCCGAATCAATTGCACATGAAGCAGCTGATACTGATCTACAAGGCCTCGAAGGAGCCCTGAAGGAATAACAAGTAATTACATCTTCATCATATCATATCATATCATATCATATCATATCACACCACGAAGGGAAAAAAATAAAAAATACCAGAGATAAGAATCATTCTTTCAAATATCATCATCAGTATACCATACCATACCATACCAATCATCATTCGTTACCAGGCGCTGCATCCCCCTCTTCATCCAAAGCCAAGGCAACAGCAACCCCAGCCAACGCATCAAGCCGTGTCCCACCATCACATTGATGCATATCGCTAAACCTCGACCTCTTCTGTACCTTTCTAGGACGAGATTCCACATCAGTATGAAGATCATCCGGCGCATCCCCCTTTTTCTTCTGAGAAGGAGATGGAGACGGTGGTCGACACACCGTCGACGTCGCTCGAATCCTCCCAGGAAGTACTTTAAGCATTGGAATATTTCTATTCCCATCAAATGGAGTCAACTCTGGCAGTTCCGGAAGAGGAATACCCACTGCCACACCATCTGCTTGCACAGGTGGAATCGACACCATAGACCTCCCAAACTGCACGCCTTGCTCAAAGCTACTATCACTCACCCCTCCACCACCACCACCACCACCACTACTATTTGCAAATCTCGACACATGCCGTGGTTTCTCTTGAACCACGCGAGACCCATCATCCTGTTCCAGAGCCTTGAGCTCTCCCACAGGCTGCTGCTGCAGTTGAGACGCCCGAGCATCCACCGCCGCAAACTTTGACCGCCGTTTCGTGTTTCCAGACACTCGTAAAAAGTGTTTTTGCGCATGACTCGCCACTTGCGTGGGGGTTCGAGTCGGAACGTAGTATCTGCTAATTTGCTTCCATTGACCCTACAGTACATGGTGAGGTGCGTCAGGATACATATGATGAGAATCAATACAAACATACCGGAACATTTCGTAGGAACGTTTTCCTATGAAACGGAAACGAAATACCATTGGGTTTGGTCCCGAAGATTCCCATGCAAACACACAATCAATCAACATACTTTACCAAACGCTTGCAGTCCGTTTAGAAACGCCATATGTTCATCTTCATCCCATGGCATACCAGCAGTAGATGTCTTTTTCTGAGTATCCATGGTGTCGTGTGGTGTTGAGAAGAAGAAATCAAGGGTCATGCCAGGAGCGTTTGTCTAGTACTAATCTCAATGTTTCATCGTCATATTCCTTGTCATATTCGTCATACTACGAATCAATCAATCAATCAATGCATGTGTATCATACGAATATTAATACTGTTTTTAAAATCAGGGTGTGTTGGTATTCCAACTGATACGAATCAGACAGATTCTTTCCCGCGCCAGAGGGTTAGGCCCAAGGCCCAAGGCCCTGCCCTAGGGCAACGAGTAGTGTCGTATGCATCATGATGATGATGAGATTCTCTTTCTAGATCTCTCTCTCTCTCTCTCTAGATCATCACAGAAGAGAGAACGAGATATCATCATCATCATCATCATCACAGTGTAGTGATAGACGTCATGACTATGTATCTGTAGAAGATATTTCTGTTGAACCACCCCAACCCCAACCCTTGGATGACATGACAGCTGTCACCTGATCGATCAGGAACCTACCAGAACAAAAAAATCTACATGATGATGAGACAGACACATGTTTGTATGAAAACAAATAATAAAAACAAAAATGAATACAGTGAATACGAGGAATACCACGTGGTATGGGAAAATAGGGAGTCGTCCTACTCGTCGACGACTGGTGGGTGGTTGTAGGTCTAGCAGGAAACCACAGGATGGTAGAGTAGGTGATACTGTGGAGAGAGAGATGTCGTTGTCACTTGTTGAGGCATTTGTACAGAGTCCCTTGGTGTTTCTGTTGGGTGCATGTACTGGAATCATGTCGTTGGATGTACAGCAAGACCCTCTGAAATCATGGATTCATGACAGGGCACGGGAATACCAAGATGTATATTGATACTCTACATAGTAATTAATAGAATATACTCTTCACGTTGTTTGGATACCTTGTTGTTCTTCATGAAATGGCTTGGCAGTCTGCCAATCGAGCATGGGAGTTGCCTGTGTGGATCGAAACAAATGTGAGAGGTCTTTTGGTGCTTCATGTTCTTCATCCTCGCCATGTATTTTCTTCATCTTCTTCTGTGGAGGTTCATCTTCCTCATCAACAGAACCAGAAACCTCCTCTGGCTCTTCAACTTGCGGAGCAGCAGGAGGATCCTCAGGATCCTCATTCGTTCTCTCTATCACATACGCTTCCTCACCTTTTCCTTTGCGCAAGACACTCTCTGCCTCATACACAGAAATGTACACTGGCTCTAGTGTTTTTGTACTATTCGATGGCCATGTCTTTCCAACAACTCCTTTGAATGCAGCTTCAGCCTGTGATACTGTCGCATACACTACATATGCTTTATCCTTAATAACTGGCATCCACATGTCTACCACTGTACCATGCTGTTCCATGAATGCTCTGGCAGCAGGCAGTGTAAATGGTCTCTGAAAACCACTGACCATCAATGCACGCGACGATCCTTTTGGTGGTGGTGTTGCATCTTTTTTTGTTTCCTTGTTTGCTTGCTGTTGCTGTTTTTCTTCTTCTTGTTGTTGTTGCTGTTGCTTCTCTTCTTCTTCTTCTTCTTCTTGTTGTTTTTCTTGTTGTTTTTCTTCAGCTGGACTCTCTTGCTTTTCTACCTCTCTATCGCCCGTCGCAGCACCTTCATTCGTCTCATATTCTTCTAATCGAGATACAAGTTCTGCTTTTTTTCCCGATACAGCAAGACCACGCTTTTTCAGCTCCTCTTTGAGCTCTGCTACCTTGAGACTTTTGAAATCCATCATTGAAAGTCAATCGTACGGTATCTCTCTACGGATTGTTTCGTCGTTCCGTCCTTCTCTTGTATGTATTAAATATACAACAATATTCTACATCACACGATGATACATACAGCGTGTGTGGTTTTGTTTGAATTTTCCGTATACGATTGTATTTTTTTTAATTCCATTAAAAAAATGTAATCGCTGAAACCATGCGCAGTCGACGGCGCACGCATGAATATGATGATTCATACATTCACACAAACCACGCGTATTTCTTTATATATAACTTTTCTTTCGACGTGAGGAAGGCACCGATTTGCTGAGCGCCGATACAAAGAACATGCAGATTTTCGTAAGAACTGGTACGTTGAATTGGAATGCTCTCTTCGTACTATAGCATTGAATGAGTGAGAAACACCAACCAACCAACCAACCAACCAACCAAGATAGCAGAACCTTCTTACCAAGTATCATATACATATTCATGTAGATCGTACCCAGGTATTGAACCTTGGAGCTGATGCTCTCGTCGCAGACGTCAAGGCTGCTATTGCCGCACGCCAGGGAGTCGACGTGGCTGAGCAGTGTGTTCTCTTTGGAGGACGTCAGCTTGAGGATGATGCCAGTCTTTCCGCATGCGGTGTGTCTGACGACTCTCAGCTGTATGTTTCTTTGAGATTGTTGGGAGGAGGTAAGAAGCGTAAGAAGAAGACCTACACCACCCCAAAGAAGCAGAAGCACAAGCACAAGAAGGTGCAGCTCCGTGTGCTCAAGTTGTACAAGGTTGATGACTCTGGAAAGGTGCAGCGTCTTCGCAAGGTCTGCCCTACCTGTGGTCCAGGTATCTTCATGGCAACACACTTTAACCGTGTGTACTGTGGTAAGTGCCATTTGACCTATGTGTACGAGGAGGGACAGAGTGCTTGAAAAGGTTCTCGCACGTAGGTAGGTATATATCTGTATGTATATACTCTATTCTCTCCTTCCATGTAACCAATACCACAAGAAGAAGAAGAACAGGTTTGATTTTCAGACAAGAGATGGTTGATATCTTGTGATTGCTTTGTTCTTGTTCGTTGCCGTTCCCATACTACTATAATAACAAAATATATATATAATCCTAAAATAAAAATAAACATCTGACGATTGAGCTTCAACCAACCAATGGACACAAAAATTCATGCAATTCTCTTGGGATTGCAGAATCATGTTGTCGACGAAAGCACTCGAACCACGGCACTCGCCATGATAATGATAGGTACAGCATTGATGACACTGCCTATATTATTATTCGGTCCAACAGCTCCGTATGGTCGGTACTCGACGACAGGGTGGGGGTTTATGATTCCAAACAAGCTTGCTTGGGTCACACAGGAGATACTTTCCCTCGCTGTGCCATTGATCTGGATGATATTCTTCGCAGATGATACCCAACTTTCTAGAATATACGAGGTTCCTGTGAATAGTATCCTCGTTGGCATGTTTCTGATACATTATGTCAACAGAGATGTCATCTACCCGTTCCGGTTGAGGGGAGGAAAGCCAACACCCTGTACAGTCTGGTTCCTGGCATTCGTCTTTTGTCTCTACAATGGATACATGCAAACGTATTATTTTCTTAATGATGCACCACGAGATGATAGTATGACGCGACCAACATTTATACTGGGTTCGTTCATGTGGCTCATTGGTTGGCTGATCAACCTTGACTCTGACAATATTCTAATCTCCCTGAGACGTGCCAGATCAAAGAATGATACCGGGTATAAAATCCCCAAGGGTGGGATGTTTACCTACGTATCTGCAGCGAATTACTTTGGTGAGATTGTAGAGTGGATTGGATATGCAATGGCATCGGGATGGGCACTCCCTTGTGTTGCCTTTGCCGTGTTTACGTTTTGCAATCTCTTTCCTCGAGGGTACAGGCACCACCAGTGGTACCTCCATCGGTTCTCTACATATTCAAGACTCAAGAGGAAATCGGTTGTTCCATTTATAATTTAATGATATCTAGTAGTATTCAATTGATAGCATACGTAAAAAGAAAACAAGTGCCACATATTAATGACATGTCATGCATGGTGGTGCCTGGAGTGTAGAAGACAACACGTGACAGTTTCTAGTATCTCTTTCCTCGTAGATACAACACATCATAGAGTGTAGAAAATAGATATATAAAAATGAGTAGTACAAAGATTGTGCAGCCAAAGACAAAGGCAGGCCGTCGAGCCTTGGAGAGAAAAGCACCAAAGCTGGTGGAAGAGCCAAGAAGGGCATTGATTCTGTCTGGGCATGCAATGCATCAGATTGTGAAGGAGTTTCTAATAGATATTCAAAAGATGAAGGCGACAGAGTGTCTGAAATTCACTGATAGGAAACATGATATTTTACCTTTTGAGTCTGGAGGGGAGGTGGAGATTGAACAATTTTCTAGCAAGGGGGACTCGAGCTTGTTCATCATAGGGAATCATACAAAGAAGAGACCGCACAATATCATCATGGGTCGATTGTATGATTACAAGATGTATGATATGATGGAGTTTGGGATTACAGGGTACAAGGGTATTCAAGAGTTTGGTGCCTCGACAATCCCACAGTTGGGAAATAAGCCAGCGTTTATCTTCACTGGGCAGCAATTCACGACACATCCTGCTCTCATCCAGGCGAAATCGTTGTTGTTAGACTTTTTTAGGGGAAGACAAATCGAGCATTTGAATCTCAAGGGTTTGGATAGAGTCATATATGTATCCTATGTGATGTCACCGGGTGGGGGTGACGGCAATCCCATCCTCATCTTTCGACAATTCGCTGTCAAGTATAAGAAATCTGGAACGACCATTCCAAAGGTAGTTCTAGATGAGATGGGTCCACGGTGCAATCTGACATTGAGAAGGAGACGAGAGGCACCCCTAGACATGGAACGAGAGGCAAAGAAGCAACCAAAGATTGCTCCCAAAAAGGTCAAGAATGTTGGGTCGGATACCTTGGATGGCAAGGTTGGAAAGATCTATGTACCACGTCAAGATCTTGACTCGATAGCATTGAACAAGATGAAGGGTGTTAAGAGAGAGAAGAGGGATGCTGCTGCAGCACGAAAGACAAAACAACAAAAGACACACTGATCTAATGAGTGAGTATAAAGTCCATCCTATCGTTTGTCGTGTTTGATGGGATGCAGATGCACCTCAAACCAATGGCCAACCCCATGGGGTTTTAACCAGGAAGTATGAATTGATATTCAAACGTAGTATTCGTATCTTTTACAATTAATAGTATTGTATTACGTTTGTAATACTATTTCTAGCATTAACGTACGACGTGTAGTAGGACACGGTGATTCCAGGAGGGTGTCATGTGGTTTTGCCATGTCATGTGTTAAAAGGCTTCAAAAGGAGTTGAGACAACTTCACAAGGTACGAGACTACTATATATTCTTATATAAACGTGTATGGTGAGAGTATCTCTATACACTGCAGAATCCTTTACCTGGGATAGAAGCTCAACCAAGTACCAGGTCCATCCGAGAGTGGCACTTTGTCATCATTGGAGACAAGGACTCTGCATTTTCTGGTGGAATCTATCATGGAACCATTTCATTTCCAGAAGATTATCCATTCTCACCACCTAGTGGTATCCGTATGCGAACACCGAATGGAAGATTCCAAAAAGACCATAAGATTTGTCTCTCTATAACATCCCATCACCCAGAATCATGGAGTCCGTCGTGGAGCATTTCCACCATTCTCCTGGGATTTCAGTCATTCTTTTACTCTAACGAAAGAACGAGTGGAGTACTCTCTGGGATCTCAGAGCGTGAGATTCGATATTTGGCTTCTCACAGTGTAGATTTTAACAAGAATGATGCAGAATTTTGTGCTCTCTTTCCACACTTGTTGGAAAAAGAGCCAGGTGTCGTGGCAAAGAGAAAAGCACCAGATGTACAACAACAACAACAGCAACAGCAACAACAGCAACAACAGCAACAAAAGAAGAAGAATAAAGGAATGAGTACTTCCAATCAGCAGACTGTAGAGAATACTCATGATAATGTAGAGATTGTCTACATCTGTGATGATGTGATTGATCTGACAGCAGACTAATCTCGAGTAGAGTATCCAAGTACGACATCAGTGATGCATGTACTATGCATACTCTACGTAACGTAACGTTACTTTACTTTACTCTACAGTAGAGAAGAAGTACACGTAGTATTCACCCTTGGTGGTGGTGTTGTAAAGACATTGCATATTCTTTGGCCAAAGAATTCCCATGGGAAGAATCCCATTGCTGTCGCCTGTTTCTGCGAGAGAGACGAAAGAAATAGGTTTGTCAACCACCCAGTATATATATGTTTTATACTCTACATTATTTGAACATATAAAAACCTACAATCAAATATTCGGTCACGTGACATTGTGTTGTCACCTCGAATCAATCAAAAAAAGACATGACGAGATCATACGTGGTAGAGGTTTCTCCAGCGAAACCCGCTCAGGGTGGGAAACTTGCAGTTGGGCCAGAATATAGGTATGAATATTCTTCATATGTATTCTCATAGTATGGTTGGTTCTGGTTCTTGTGGTGAGGACATTTGGATCGTCACCACAGTCCATCCATCTGGAGGATATCCCTACCTCATCCTCTGTATATGTGTGCGTGTGTAGATGTGCGATTGCAAAGGATGGTCCACCTATGATGGAAAACTGCTCTTCTTTGTATGAGATGTTTCAGCAGTCTGTTGCAGCATACCCTGATAACCCATGCTTGGGTGGAAGGACAGGAAAGGATGGTGAATATGAGTGGATGACGTATACAGAAGTGGCAGAGATGGTGGATCAGATTGGGTCTGCAATGGCAGGTGTTGGATTAAAGCCTCATGGCAGGGTGGGTGTGTATGGTGCAAACTCGAAAGAATGGATGATGGCTATGCAAGGATGCAACAGGATGAATCTGTACTGTGTTCCCTTGTATGACACTCTTGGAGAGAATGCGATCGAATATATTGTGAAACATTCTGAATCGTCACTTATCTTTGCACAAGCAGAGAAGCTTGGGATGCTTCAGGGTGCATTGCCACATCTGGCGTCTCTGGTCCATACTGTCGTGTATTGGGGCAAGGGTGTGGATAAGGCGACAGTAGAAGCTATCGAGGCTCTGGGTATTAGATTGTATAGCTTTGATGAATTTCTTGCGTTGGGAAAGGACAAGCATGTGGAAGCACGGCCACCAAAGCCTGAAGACTTGTGTACAATCATGTATACCAGTGGTACAACTGGGGATCCAAAGGGAGTGGAACTTACTCATGCAAGTGTGATGGCGACTGTGGAATCTCTCCGTCTCTTTTTGGAAACGTATGGAGGAGGGTATGATCTGCAGACGACAGTCTTCATTTCATATCTGCCTCTGGCACATATTTTTGATCGTGCAACAGAGGAGTTGGTGATGTATGTTGGAGGATCTATTGGATACTGGAGAGGCGATATCAAAGGATTAGTTGATGATATTGGTGCACTCAAGCCTACCTTGTTTGCTGGTGTTCCTCGTGTGTTTGACAGGATATATGCTGGAGTCCTTGAGAAAATCGATGCTGGTTCTTTCATCAAGAAGCTCCTGTTCAACTGGGGATTCAATAGAAAATTACATGCGTTGAATGCTGGACATGCATTCGACAAGGCTGCACCCGTCTTTGACAAGGTTGTGTTCAGCAAGGTGAAGGAGAGATTGGGTGGACGAGTGCAGCTTATCGTCTCTGGTGGAGCTCCTCTTTCAAGGCATGTGGAGGACTTTTTAAGAGTCTGTATGTGCTGCAAAGTTGTGCAGGGATATGGTCTTACAGAGACCTGTGCTGCTTCTGCCATTTGTATTCCTGATGTTCCATCGCAAGTGGGTACTGTAGGGCCACCACAGCCTTGTATTTCTGTCAGACTGGAGGCAGTCCCAGAGATGGAATGTGACCCCATGGCATCTCCAGCTCGGGGAGAGCTTTGCATTAAGGGTCCTTCTGTATTCACGGGATACTACAAGGATGATAAGAAGACGACTGACGTGTTGGATGCTGATGGTTGGTTCCACACTGGGGATATCGCAGAAATCTCCTCTGAGGGTGCCATCAAGATTGTCGACAGGAAAAAGTCTATATTCAAGCTTGCTCAAGGAGAATACGTGGCGGTGGAAAAGATTGAGGGGTGCTACAAGAAGGATCCATTTGTTGAGCAAATCTGGGTCTATGGAAATTCATTCAAGCATGCTCTTGTGGCCATTGTTGTGCCAAAGGAAGCAAAGGTGCAAGAATGGGCAAAGCACCATCATAAATCTGGTTCGTTTGAAGAGCTTTGCAAGGATGCAAGTGTAAAGGCTGCCATTCTTCAATCTTTAACAGCAACTGCGAAAGAAGCAAAGCTGAAAGGATTTGAGATTGCCAAGGCAATTGAGTTAGAAAGCGAGCTCTTCTCTGTTGAAAATGATTTGCTCACCCCTACCTTCAAGTCAAAGAGACCACAACTTCAGAAAAAGTACCAGACACAGATTGATGCCATGTATGACAACATGTGATGTATTTCAATGCTGTGAGAATGATTCATGTATGAGAGACCTTTACCGACTGATGTGACTTTGTAAGATTTCTAATAATAAAAGTAATGTACAAAGGCACATTCTTTCATCCAATGCAAAGGTAGAAACGGTGTATTTGTTCCTCGAGACGAGACATGGTGGATACAAGCGAAGGAGCCACAGTGAAGCTTTTCCTGTTCGGTTCGTCATTCTATTCATGGAAGATTCGTAGAATGGATATACTCACTATTAAATATCTGTGTTGTAGACCTAGATGATACTCTCATCGATACACGAACTGCTATGCACCAGGCAAAGAGGCACTTCAAAGAGCTGAATGGATTTTCTGACAAGGATATGGAGCAATTCGATAGTATCTTTGATCCATTCAGCTCAAAGGAAGAGGTAGGTCTGAAATACGCACTGATACGTCCTGAAAAGGCTACTATGATGGCTCTTTTTTTGCTTGCAGAGGATCGAGTCATGGAAAGAGTATCTACAGATACAGACTGAGCATCCAGTGACACCACAAAGTTGTTACAGCACGTTTGAAGATCTTCGGTTGAAGGGTTTGCGCGTCATGCCAGGGGCAAGGGAGGTGCTTGAAACTCTGCATGACAATGGGATTTCGTATGCAATCTTGACAAATGGCCATCCCTCAATACAAAAAGGTAAAGTGGCAGCTTCTGGCATTTTAGACTGGGAATGTGGGAAGAACGTCATGGTATTCTATGGATATAAAGGTGAATCTTCTGTTCCAAAGCCAAACCCTAAAATTTTCCATACTGCGTGTGGGCATTTTGACATTGCCCTTGAATCGGTAGTCATGGTTGGCGACACTCTAGAAACGGATATAGTGGGAGCAAGAAATGCCAACCTTGGTTACGCGATACACTTGCGGTGTGGTAAACAAGCGAATAGTAGTCATAGTACTCGGGTAGATGGATTATCAACTAAAGTTCTAGAGGCATATTCCCATGATCATATGCTCGAGCTGATTCAATCTTTATTGCAGTAGTTGCATTGTTTATTATCATCATGTCAATGTCAATTTCAAATCACTCAGATATCGGGTCTCGTGTGTATCAAGAGACATTTGAATGTTTTGGATTGAAGAGTAAAACTCTTTGATGAGACTGAGTTTTGATGACCAAAGTCGAGAGCCCATGGATTGCCTGCGGACACTTGCGACTGTCATCATCTGAACAATGCTCTGTGCGAATTCTCTAGAGTAAGGAGGTGACGCAATCTCAAGGATACCAAATATAATTTCTCTAGATATATCGGCATTGGCGTTCCGGGCCCATTGCAGAGCCCAAGCTAGGATTTCGTCAATAAGTTGGGTCTTGCACAGGTCTACAACAACACGGATCAATCCTATCAGAATGTCGTTACTTTGAGACGTATTCCCTGCTGCTTGCAAAGCGTCTTTGACCAATCTAAATACTTCCGAGTTGAGAGACACCTGTGCTTCATTGATGGCGAACAATAAGGACAAGAACGGAGGCTCCTTATGAACGTGGTATGCTGCACTCCAGTACTCGTGGGATGTGAGTTTCTTCCGCAAAAGCATCAGTATGCCGTTGGCACAACATATCTCTTCCATGGAAGACTTTGCTTGTTCTTTTTCCTCATCTGATAGAAGGACATCCTCCGTCGCCTTGTGGCCCAATGATACAGCATTCCCTATTGATCCCAGCATCCTCTGAAGATCTGGCTGATCTCTGAGCAGTGTTCCTTCCAAGTCTAGGCCACTCACGGACACTGCTAAAACAAATACATGTGCTTCCAATGCTTCTCCATTTAACCTTTTTGATGGATTGAAGAGACTTCGCAGCAATATTTCAACAATGACTGGGTGATGCAATACTTTCACACTTGGCACATCGTGCTGGTTGTCTGATGAGTATATTTTATACAACTGAATAATGTCCGAGGTTGGAGCAACGAATCCCCCTGTAGCTTTGGCCATTACCTCTGCCGCATATGAGGACGCTTTAAATGACACCGCGTCACCCGGTGAGAAGAATCTCGACATTTTAAATGCCATCCCATCATTACATGCCATTTCCAAATCCTGGTACATTCTCCTAAACCTGCTAGACCATGGTTGAGGAGAGGATGCTAAAGACGTAAATATTTGACGCACGTGCAAATATCCAATTAGGCTAGAACGTGCACTATGCTGTATTAGGCTGGAAAGGTTCTCGATCTCATTCAAATCATTGGACATGGCTATGGACCGCAACCGTACCATGAGAATTCTATGAAACACTTCGAAATACCTGGATAAATCTACACTCTGACGAGCAACTTCTTCTTCAAGGCCTTTTTGAACAATAATACTCTTAATTGCAAACGAAAGAAGAAGACAGTCATCATATCGATGAGACAAATCATATATGAGTTTACGGCCATCTGCTTCTGCAATCAATGAGTTGAGCCAAGGTGGTCTCCCACTCCCCCCAGAACTAAAAATATTCGCAAATATCGATGGTTTAAATTTCTCATATGCTAGTTGGCGCAAAAATGTCGCTTCATCAGGCACATCTTCCTTGTCTACTTGGACCACAGCCTTAGTACCATCAGATTCACTCAAGGATGATTGCCTTTTGACTCTCTTGCCCATTGGAAGCTGCACGTCCGCATCATTCTCCTCTGCGTCGTTGCCATCATGTTCTATAAAGTGTAACCATTTGCACAACAATGATCCCATCTGCGCATACCCTACATATCCTTGTGACAAACATTGAATTGCAGGTTGACCTGCCTCATCAGGAGTACTTCCATATTGCTCCTGATGTTCATTGATATATTGACGCATGATTTGTATTATGCCCTTCTCCATGATGGCATCAGGCATTTTAAGCTTCTTCTCAAAAGCCTTCAATGCCTCGCTTTTAGGCTCTGCACGAACCCGTCGTTCAACTGTCTCCCCTGCTCCAGTGGGATTGGCGCTGTCCTCCTCCTCCTCTGTGAAGACGACAGGGGATTCTTCTCTACTACCCTGAGAGATAGACATGATAAAAATTTTCAGTGACCCATGTATTGATCATTCACCTCTGTGAGTTACAAGTTGCCTGCAAACTGTTTCACATTCAGGTTGGAACGACTCCGAACAAGAGCATTCCCTCCACGACAATTCCAACATGCACGGTATTTAAAACTATTCTGCATGATTTTAGCACTAGGATTTCTCGATTCTTGCATGATTTTTGTCTTGGAAAGACTTCAAAAAGAGAGGAAAAACTCAATCTAGAATTTCAGAAAAATGTCATCGAGAATTTGAACGGACATTTTGGATATCCTCCATTCTCTCCACGCATCCACGCAGTATATTCAATTTATGTACATTTTATATTCCTATGAACGTCGAGTCAAGTGAATCGGGGGATGCGATATTGCCATGAATAGATAGAATAGTTTTGCTGGTCGTTCAGACCAAACAACCTACATAATGTCAACTCCTTGGAACGGCGATGGATCTCGGCGTCGAATGCTTCATGTGATTGATGATTCATCATCTGAGAGTGAGGGCGAGGTACCTCCTCGCCTACCGGTAGGATCGAGCGGTGGAGAGACAAGCGAGAGAGGGGGGGACCCCAGTGGTTATACTGGTGAGCAAGGGGATTCGATTGATGACATTGCGGAGCAGCTTTTAGGGCTTGATATCCGTGTGAATGGTCCTTCAAGAAATGTATGGGACAAGAACAAGCCTGGGAAAGAAGAGCTTGCTCCTGAGGTGAAGGATGATGCACCAACAATACCACATCATGTTGAGGAACGATTGTTTGATCATCAAAGGGTTGGTCTTCAATGGCTTCTGAATCTATATAAAATACCATCTGGGGGTATCTTAGCTGATGATATGGGTTTAGGGAAAACCTTACAGGTCACTGCCTTTGTGTCAGCCCTTCTCAATGGAAAGTTGGCCAGGAGAGTGCTTGTGCTTGCTCCTAAAACACTTATTCCGGCCTGGGAGAAGGAGGTGAAAATTTGTGAATTATTTCATATGATGTATGAATATTGTGGGGATAAAAAATCAAGACTCTCAGTTCTGAATAAGATTGTGAAAGAGGGGGGTATCCTTGTCACCTCGTATGGCATGGTTCAACACAATGCTGATCAACTGAGACAGCATGAATGGCATGATGAGGATGATGGTGATCTATGGGATATTGTTATCATGGATGAAGGACATAGATTGAAGAATAAAAGGGCACAGTTGAGGCAAAAGATTGAGAGTATACCTGCAAAAATGAGGCTCATCATCACAGGTACCCCGATTCAAAATAACCTCATGGAGTTGCACTCTTTGTTTGATCTGGTGTGCCCTGATCTTCTGGGATCAATTCAAGAGTTCAAAAGCCAGTTTGCAAAGCCAATTGTGAAGGGAACGGATAAAAATGCTACACGCAGAGAGCGGGAAGATGCTGCTATTGTGAGTGAGTCTTTGAGAAAGACATATGCTCCTTTCATGCTGCGCAGGACCAAAGAGGGTGTGTTTCATACATCAAGTACCTCGAACGAGGATCATTCAGCCACAACTAGTAAAGCGCCATCGAAATCTCCAATCTTGATGTGCAAGAAGAAGGACATGGTGGTGTGGCTTCGTTTGACAAAGAATCAGGAAAAGCTATATCGAGCATTTCTGGAATCAAAGACGGTTGCATCTGTTTTGAATAAAACTTCCTCTGCATTGGCGTCATTAACAGTTCTGAAAAAAATATGCGACCACCCTGCATTACTTTCTGAGAATGCACAAGAAACTATTTTGGAAGTTCAGGCACAAGCTGAGGATCCTGGGAAAATCACACAATCTCTGTATGAAATGAGAAACAGCACAGAGTGGAGATCTGTTTTGGATGAACTGCATACCTCTGAAATAAGAGCGTCTTGCAAAAGCATCTTTGTCTTGAGTTTGCTGCAGTTTTTGATTGACGAGGATCACAGGACCCTTGTGTTTTCACAATCCAAGGTAATGCTCAACATTCTTGAAGCGGCCATTGTTTCCAAAGGATGGAACTACTTGAGGATTGATGGTAGCATCCCGTCTTCAGAAAGGCGGGCTAGGGTTGATAGATTTCAAAATGACACCTCTATACTGGTGTTTTTGTTGACATCGCAAGTTGGTGGACTTGGCCTGACTCTGACTGGAGCCGATAGAGTCATTATCGTGGATCCATCATGGAATCCTTCTGTAGATAGTCAAAGTGTTGATAGAGCATATAGGATAGGACAGAAAAGAGATGTTCTCGTGTACAGACTTGTAAGCTGTGGCACTATTGAGGATAAAATATATAGAAAGCAGGTGTTCAAAGGTGCATTGTTCAAAGCTGGGACAGAATGTGGTGAGCAGTTACGGTATTTTTCACTATCAGATTTACAGGATCTTTTTAAGCTCGACCCTTCAGAAACGATCCACAGCAGTACTCATACGCGGCTTGAGGAGCTACACGGCCATCAAAGGGAAATCTCAGTCAGCATGTCCAGAGAAATTAAAACCCTCGGGTCATTTGACCAATTTGTAGGTGTATCTGACCATGACCTGCTTTATTCGCATAAGCAAGACGTTCCTGAGGATGTCTTATCGAGAGCAAGGGTATTTCGCCCCACTGAAAAACAAATTCCGAATCCAACAGGGTATACCACACAGCAACGACCACAGGGAAAGCACCCTGTTTGGGATGGTGATGATCAGCTTTCTGCGATGTTTGGAAAAGCATTATCTCTTGAGGATGATACTCAAAAAGAGAAATCAAGACTAAGCGAGGAGCTTTCAAATCAGAGAAAGTTGTTACAAAACCAAGCCTTGGTCGCATCTCTGCCAGATAAAGGTCAAAGGATTGTGACCCGTATACGCCAACTGGAAGAGGAGTTACAAGCCATGGACAAGAGTACATCCCACGATGATATTGTTCCCACTGAATCACTCGAGAGAGAAACTCAACCAGATAACCAAGATCTAGATGTGCTAGAGCGGGTTCAGGCAGAAATACAAAATAATATATTGCCACAAAAGGTATCGTTGCAATCTTTGTCTGGGAAAACAACGACTGGAGAAGAAAAGGCAATCATGTTGAGGCATGTGATGAAACAAAATAAAAAAGCCCTATACTTGAAAGCATTAGATCTTGAGAAATCAATTGAAGACAAAACAGGACAAGAAATTGACCTTCTTAGGAAAGAAGTAGAGGCCCTTTTGGAAGCCTTTGTAGAATCCAAACAAGCCCTTGATGCATGTCTCAAATGACAATGCAGACATACTATACTATACTATTCTATTTTAAGCGTATGTCCTTACATCTATAATAATACACTCTATACGTAGAATGTTTTTCAAATTCTACCCCGGAACAAAATGAAACTCGTGCATACATCATTGACATGCATCCTTTACTCTGATTGCAAGTGTTGACGCCTCAATGCCCTCAACTCATCCCTCAGGCGGGCAGCCTCCTCAAGTCTCTGATCCTCCAATGCAGTCTCAATGGCAATAATCAATGATAAGGATCTATCTGATCCCAACAGTTTATCAATTACATCTCTGATCTTTGTTGCATCCTCAAACCGCTCTTCAGCAATTGCCAGCTGCATTTGCAGCTTGTGAATCATGGTGGGGTCATTATACAAAAGAATCTCCTCTTTGCAACTGTTTATTATTTCATTTGTTTTCTTCAGCATTTCAGTGTCTTCAGGAGAATGACTCCTGGCGTGATGTCCCATCTCAACACTCGGCTCATGTGCCTGGGTTGGGTGTGCCATTCGTGAGGCAATATCCTTGTTCACATATATAGGAGATCTGAAACGAGCAGCCATATTGATGGCGTCAGAGGGCCTTGAATCAATATCAACTGCAGTGCTTCCATCACTTGACACCATTTGTATCCGAGCATGATAAATGTTACCCACTAATGACGTAATCCTCACCTGAGTCACACGATACCCCATAGCTTCTACAGTATTCTTCAACAGATCATGTGTCCCAGGACGAGGAGCCGCCTTTTTATGCATTTCTTTAATCAAAGCACCGCATTCATATTCTCCAATATATACGGGTAAGATACTATTGTGCCCATCCAACAACCTCAGGAAAATCACATTACCCTGTCCTTCTGCTGTCCGAACTTCGCTAATTTCTGCCTCAAAATACATGTCCAAATCATCCACAGGCTTGTCATTATTATTATTATTATTCTCGTTTGAAGAATCGCCATGCCGGTGTTGTGAGTGGCAGAGTATCGTTTTTCTTGTACTGATTCCAGAACACAACCCCACAGCACTGTTGTAACAGCAAACCCTTTGTCGTGTATCATTCCAAGCAGGATGGTGGTGATGATGCCACATCTGGCACGTTCGTGCAAGCAAAGAATGCACGAGAGCCATCTAGAATATCACTCTATCGATATAATGCCCTACAGAGACAGACATGATCACCGTCAGCAGGTCGTTCAGTCACCCTCTTGGCAACGAGGACGTGGGGTTTGGTTTAAACCTTGTCCGAGATGGTCAAAATCATACATATCCAGTGACATTCCGATGATTATGTCTAACAATATATCCATACGACAATGTCATGGACTGTATTTAGGTTTTACACGGTGTCGAAGAAGAGTGCGAGATTCCGACACTCTAGTATCTCGAGTGCCCGAGTCCTAGCAAAGCCAAACCACTCTAGGATATCATCACATGAAGCATACCTTGTATCCTTAATTGGGAATTTATAATGCCGCGAGCCTGTTTTCGTCAAAGTAACAAACAAACTTTGTAGGGTGGCCCGATTTATGGTTTCAACTATGTATGTATCTTTTTTGGGGGTTTCTATAGAATTTTAAATTTCTGGACATTGCAATGTACGATTTCTTATTGTGCCAGAGTAATTCTGGGTAGTCACATTACTTTATTATTATAGAATAGAAGATAAAACATCTGTATCAGCATACAGCAAGGGATTTTCCCTTGTGTGAAATGAGCATGACGTGTTTCGTGGATGAACAATTCTTGTTGGGCACGTTGTTGGATTCACAGACGTAGAGATACGCACGTTTTTGGACTCATGTGATGAAACATAGATAGATAGATATCAAAATAGAAGACATCGCAATGAAACTGTCATGGTTCTCTTCAGGCTTGAAGAGGACCCACTGTAGCTGGTTGACTGTTGTATGCGTTTGCTTGTTGGTTATGTTGGGTACACGGCCAGTTTTGGGTCTTGAGAGCACTATATATGGTGGTATATTGTCACGTCACGCGTATGGATCTGATGATGGTGTGTTTCGTATGCTCGTCAAGGGACATGGGTCGTCCAGACACACAAGAGATTTCTCATGGTATGGTTTGATGGAAGAGATGCTGCATAAAGTAGTCTTTCATGCTTTTACTCCCCGATCTGCTCGCGTGGGGTGTTGTCGTGTGGGCAAGGGTGATGGCATGTGTGAACATGTGGGGTCTCGTGTGTATGTTCGCAAGGGTGGTGACGGATTGGTAAGGCAGGAGTCATGGTGTGGGCTGAATTATTATATTGAACTGTATCAACTACTGAAAGAACGAGGGAAGAAGGCATTGCATCGGACGGCGGAGGCTCCTGTGAGAATTCCCTGGTGTCATGTCTCTCTTCCTGTGTATCCATCGGACGATACGGTATTGGAGATTGCTCCACGGGGTAGTACGCTTGGAGAATGGGTTACTGTTATGTTTGATATTGGAAACAAAACAGTGACGGAACATGGTGTACAACTCGAGGATGTGATTACAGATATTCTCTCTGGAGCTAATGGACCCAGTGAGGGAATTTGTGTTGTCCAGGAAGGGCAACAGCTTTCTGTTGCACGCTGTGTCTTTTTCTTACTGGGTATTATATTATTTGCCTTTTCTCATAGAATATCTGCGTCGACTGCATGTCGTATGGCTGGTGGATCTCTTACATTTATTTCCATGTCTGCTCTATTTCTAGCATACATAGTCTGGAGACAGATACCTCATAGGAAGTCTATAGTTGCGATGATCTCTCTCTGGAGTGGTGCAGCTATTTATTTTGCTAAACATCTTCTAGTTGGATCGGATAATGGAGAACCTGCACTGCTTCCATCTCTCTTGAAAAGCCCCTTGTGTGTAGCCTATGTGGTTGTCAGTGGATTGGTTGGCATGGCAGTGACATATTACTTTAACGATAGCAGCAATGAAAAGATTAATACGATTCTTCAAGTTGGTTTACAGATTATAGGATGTGTATGTATGGTGATGAGCCCAACGTCGATTGAAGCTGGGATTGTCTTGACAGTGGGTACATGTGGTGCCATATACATGCACGCTGCAAAGAGTACGAAGGATTCGCTCAAGAAGCATGTTCCGTATGAGCTACAGATTCCAGAAGATATTCATGTTTCTGCAACTCCTCTCAAGCATAGAGGTGATATCGGGGAAGGCGAGAATACACCAACAGTCTTTCGAGCTTCAACTGTTGCAGTTCCACCATCACCAAAAGATTTCCCTGATACAAGTCAACTCCATACTCTTGTCCAACGAGGGAAAATATTAAATATGGATACTGATAGGACAATTGCCATTGGAAAAGGAACGTACAATGCGTTGTTCCTGCAGGGGTATGAAGTTGATTTTGAAAAGGGCACCATCACACCTCCCAGCACCAAGGCTGGCAGAAAGAAGTTTCGATAGAATGTTGTACATTTGGTTTACACCATATTTCAATATGTAATAGATTCATTTCTTTCTTCATCAGTATTTGGAAGGAGTGCGCAGAGCATGATGACTACTCTTTCCTCTTGATCCTTCTCACTCCAGCTACCTGAGAGCGATATGTGGCATTGACTTTGGCCGCTTTCTTCTGCAGTGCATGAGCCTCTTTGAACTCTTTCTTTATCCTGAGTGTGTTTGAAAGCTCTTGGAGTGATGAAACGTGCTGGCTATCATACTGTAGGGCTTTCCTGAGGAGATTTTCAGATTCGTCCAAATTCCCAAGCATCCTCTCCAATTTCCCTAATGCCGAGAGCGTCCTTTTACTCTTGGGTTTTAGTTCAAGTACCCTTTTGTATAGCCTTTTTGCTTCCTCGTATGAACCATGCTTTTCTTCAAGCATTGCCCAAGCATGCCATGCAGCTCTGCATTCTGGATGGACTGTCACACATTCTTGGAACAGCTCTCTTGCCTTGTCAACACTACCTGCCTCACTTTCTGCATGAGCCCAAGCTTGCAAAATATATTGATTATCAGCTTCGATGATGTATCCTGCTTGAAAAAGCTTCCTTGCAGTGTCAATCTGCTTTAGAGATGCTTCCATTTTCCCCCATGCTTGCAATGCTGGCATGAACGTTTTATCGGCCAGGAATGCCTTTTTGAATTGTTGCCGTGCATTCTGGTATTTTCCAGCTGCCATATTAATTTTACCGGAGAGCGTCAACACATGTGGATTGTTTGGCTCGACTTCAAGTGCTTCATTGCACAATCGCGTGGCTACCACCAAATCTTTAAGTTTCCACTCTCTAGTAGCCCAGTTTGAGAGTAATTTAGCAAGCATCGTGTTGCTCATCTGCGTATCGGAAACTTTTTGCAAGCATCTAACGGCTTTTTGGAACAGCATTCGAGCAGAGGAATCATTTCGCACGTCAAACTCAAGCATAGCCCACGTGCTAAACATTCTTGCCAGAGATTTCCGCCTCAAATCAAGGTCCTCAAGCAAGTCAAAACGCTCTACAGCAGCTCTAACAAATGCTCGAGTAGTTGATATAGTACTATTTTGTACATTACGGCGAGATCTCTGGCGCTCAATCCCTGCCAGCTTTGCCCAGACGACACCATCAGTTGGATTCCTCATTGCTTCTCCAAGCAAAAGCATGTATGCACCTTGAAAGTCCTGTTTCGCAATCATCTTCTTGTAGAAGCTGTCAAGATCTTCATTTGGTGGGATTTTGGGAGCAAAGATACCCATTGTGGCAGCTTCAGCTTCAAGAGCCTCTGCAATTGACAATCCATCCATGACAGATGGACCCACCTTGTTGGGGACCATTGTCTCATTGGCAGCATCAATCTTGAACGCAATCGATGGCTCAGCAAAACAAATAACATCCCCAGGGAACAAGTGAACTTCTTTATATGGTACGATTTTGGAACGATTCACCCATACTCCATTGGTAGATCCAAGATCCATGACGATGCATTTTGACATGGAATTCACCCTATCCCGAATGACTTCAAGCCTTGCATGGCGACCAGATACAGTAGGAATATCGATAATATAATCATTGTCCTTGTCTGGTACGGCTCCAATTATGACAGGGCCGTGCCTTGGAAGCTTTATTTTCCTATTTGGTACAACTTTCAAAGCTGCATTTGACACCTCTGTTGGTAGCACCGTTTCAATTGACCAAATTGCTTCTATTTCTTCTGTTCCTGCTTTTGAAAAAAGTCTCTTCAAGCCTCTCATGGCACCATTCAGTGGTGGTTGGTCTTCTTCCACTTTTTCAACCTCTACATTTTCATTTACAGAAGAGTCTTGTTGCATCTCCTCACTCTCATCATCCTGAATAGTAATCACATTCTTGCTATATTTCTTTGAGCTGGGATAATGCCTATCATGCGGAATTCTCTCGCCGTCTACTTTTGCACCATCATCTATGCTGCCACTAGATATTGATTCGTCTCCTTCTGTGAAGGCACATCTTCTGATTTCCTTGGCACGGCTTTGGAATTGTTTTGCACTACCAGAGTTCCAGATATGCATGGCCCCAAAGTCATCAGCTTTGTTTGAAATCTGAGGCTGGCTCATATCTCCCTTGTATGATTCAAGTACAGAACGAGATTCTGTGAGAGATGGCAACGATTTCGCATATGTTTGATCAATCTGGGCTATAGCGTGTGAAAGGCCCATGACCTTTTGAAATTCCATAAACTCTTCCACGGAAATCACACCATCATGATTCATATCAAACCGTTCCAAAAGTGCTTCTGCTCCCTCTTCACCAAGTTCTTCTAAAACAATTTTGAGTTCGGCAAGAGAAACCTCGCCATCACCATTGATATCAATTGACCTAAAAAGACCCTCTCCAGCATCATATTCCACACTAGATGTATCAGACGCGATTTGCTGTACCTTTTTCTCTTGAATCTGCTGCAAGTGATGAGTCTGAGACACACTCAACCCACCTTTATATGCACCATGAGAGGCACCACCTTTCTCTGCTATTGCATGCATTGAGGCAGTTCTAATCTGTAACTCTACTACGCTGACCTCATCTCGTTCTCCATCTGCGACAATCACAGATCGATGCAGACTCGAATAACCATTTGGTTTTGGTGAAGCAATATAATCTTTCGACCGCGACTGTATCACAGGCCACATATTCGCAACCACATTTTCAACAATATAACAAGCTTCGACAGCAGATGCTTCATCATCTCCATGAGGAACAACAATTGCCCGTAAACCCAGGACATCGAACACCTCTTCCCGTTTCCTACCCCCCTGACTTAGATTTCCTAGACGAAGTAACTTTTTCAGAGTACTGATGGCTGACTTGGTCCTAGACTGAACAATGATTGAATCTGCCTTGTTCAGAAATTCTGGATGAGACACCATTGCCATCTCCAACTCCCGGCGAGCTGATTCCAAAATAGTATCGTGTCGAGATACATACGTATTCAACCAATCAGATGTCTTCTTGTATGATGAGGGAAATAGAATTTCAAGGCTAAGGTTTTCTAGCTGCAAACTTTCCGATTTGAGACCTAGTGCATGCCCCACAGGACCATACACTTGAAGTGCCTCCAATGCAACACAATGATGTAACGCTCTCGTTCCATTATCTAATCCTGTATTCACTATTTTAATCTCTTCCATAATATTCTCTAAATCCATCAGCCGACTTACAACTTCCACCATACTTGCACTGATATCATAAAATGCCAGACACATGTCCCTCACAGCAGCTGCATCCTCGTCATCATACACATCTATACGCGACGGTATTCTGCGCACTTTCACAATATCTTCACTCAATTGAGCAACTCTCTTCCCAACCTTTCGGCGAACGTGCGTAGATGGAAACACAGGAGATGTGGAAAATGCTGTGGACAAGATTGCTGCCGCAATAACATCACATGACACTGTAGCTTTTTCCGCCGAAGAATTTCCACGAGTCTGCAATTCTGCAAGTCTCACTGATAACTTTATCCCCTTTGATATTCGATGGGCTGCTGCTCCAGAGCCTATACAGATTTTAATTGCCTGAGCCACTACAGAAGGGTCCCCAGGTATGTGTTGTATGGTTGTAGACAACCTCTCCCACAGACCCATGAGATGAAGCAGAGAGTGGCGCGTATTATCATCATGACTTTTTGAAGACGAAGAAGAGGGTTGCAACTGAGTATCTTCAAACGACATGACTATTGTGTCTTCGTCAGAGTAACTCATGAACATGGGGGTCGATGGATCCACCTCTGCTGACTCCATTCCTCGAGAGGAGACAGGTCTATTATTGTCATTACGAATGACTGCAATCCTAGAATTCCGCTGCGGCCAAGCAGGGCCTTGTCTTGAAATGACTGGGGGATGAGAGAATTCGCCTGAACCATGTGAGACACCACATACAGGGATATTTATGCTTATTTTACCATATGAACATGACTCACCACCAACCTGAGACTGTCCAGGTGGTCTACCACCACGAGTGGACGAGGTGGCAGATGTCCACATGTGGCCAACCATTCACACGATAAATCTACCAGAATTTCTACACAACTCTCCTTAATTATTGATAAAAGTTTAATATATAAGCCATCTATACACGTTTGAGAGTCTTCTATCCTTGGTCAGCATGTGAGAGTCTGTGGTGCATTCATGCACACCACAGGTCACCTCATGGCCTTCTCTAGACTCGTACATTGTCATTGATGTATCACTCAGACGCATCACTCACATTCTGAAGGAGGTAATGGTGGTATGCCGCGTATCTGGATCCTCAATCCACACCAATGGATGGCGATACTGATTGATTTCTATGGTCATGAAAAAAAACATTTTACATAGATACGATTTTTTCTGCCTATGGAAATTAAAAATGGTAAATGTAGGAAACAGACAAAACGTAAAACGGCATTGTTCTGAGTCCTATGTACGAATGCAAAAACAAAATAATAAAACTTCAACCATCAGTAGATGCATGGTAAGAGGAAAGGTGTGAAATAGATAGATTGAGGGATAGATGACAGTGAACGGTGATCACACCACCTCTTCAACCGGTCCTCAGGACACGGAAGTTGATTGCAAGATTCTGATTGCTCGAGAGGTACGTACTGTATACATCTGATTCATAGAAGCACAGATAGTCATGTTTTTGTGGAATGAGCTCTGACTTTCCTTTTGTTGTCCTTGGTGTAGGTCTTTGACTATACTCATTGTGGTAGTACGAATCAAGAACAGCATAAAAAGATTGTAGACAGAATGGAAGAAAAAAGTATGGGACCTTTTTACGAACGTGTGTGTTCTGAATTGAAATGGGAGGTGGATGATATGTTGCTGGGGAAGATGAAGAGTGAGAACCAAGCACGTTTGGCTGAACTGGAGCAAGCTATTTCAAGTGCGGAAGAGAATCAAGGTGATACAGAAGTGAAGGATGCGATGATTGCAAAAGCAGAGTATTTGGCGGATATAGGGGATCAGGAGGCCGCGGCCAAGGCTTTTGATGCAGCTATGGAGAAGACTGCTGGGTCTGGGCCAAAGATGGATTTGGTGTTTTCCATGCTACGATTGGATCTTGCTCTTGGTGATTGGAATGGGTATAAGAAAGAATTGGAAAAGGCGTGGGATTTGTGTGCAAAAGGTGGTGATTGGGAGAGGAAGAACAAGCTGAAAGTGTACCAGGCCATCTACTTGATGGCAACACGACAGTGCAAGCCAGCTGCAGAGATGTTTTTGAACTCTATTGCGACATTTACGGCCACAGAACTTTTGACGTATGAAATGTGTGTATTTTATACTGTCACTTTGGCTGTTATTTCGCTTGATAGGCCTTCACTTATGGCAGATGTGGTTGAAAATCCAGAAATTCTGGCAGCCATTGATTCAGTACCCCATTTGAAGGATTTGCTCATGTCCTTATATCAATGCCAGTATGGGGCATTCTTCAAATCCCTTGCAGCTATTTCAGATGCTATTAATGCAGATATGTTGCTTAATCCACACTTTAGATTTTACCTCAAGGAGGCTCGAGTGGTTGTATATGGGCAGTACTTGCAGAGTTACAAATCTGTCAAGATTGATGCCATGGCATCAATATTCGGTGTGTCTGTGGAATTTTTGGATGAGGAATTAGCACATTTGATTGTTGAAGGAAGACTTCCGGCAAAACTTGACAGGGTAGATGGCGTTGTCTTGACAACCAGACCAGACCCCAAAAATGCTGCCTATCAGCAGACCATTCGCCAGGGTGATCACGTCTTGAACAAGCTCCAAAAGCTTTCAAAACTTGCTGATGTAGAATAACTTAAATTTCAAATGTAACACATGTATGCGATGGAATCCCCAGCGTATTCTGGTGAAGAAATGCCCTATATTCATTGGCAAACCCTGTCTCATGACTGAACCCGTCATGCCGTGCAACCAGTTGCAAGCGAATATGAGCATGGCCCGGCCACGTGTCCCCGAGGGCCGATCGTTTCAATTTAAACTCGGATTCTCCATCTTCTAATCCTCCACGGACGGTGTGATTCGTCACTACGACGGCACAGGTATGCTCTGCAGCTATCTGTTTCAAATACATGATGAGAGAAAACATAATGTCGTGTCCTGTATCATATGATAGTCCACCAATCAGAGGAGCAATAATCCACCCAAAAGAGTCAATAATGACCATCGATGGGCGAGGGTACTTTTCTAGATACGAGTCAATGCACGACACCACATCATCAACACGAGAGACAGATTGTGCCACTGTCACCATATCCAGCATACCACCAGATTGACTCTCTCCGACTACATCACGCAAGATCTCCACCACCCTGTTCACACTGAAAGATCCATTTGTATCTACATATAAGACTCTTTCTCCACGACTTGCTGTCATAGCAGCAGCCATATGACACAACTGTGTCTTTCCAGTACCAGAGGCTCCAAAGACCTCCATCACCTGCCCTTCCAGAATACCCCCGTGAAGAAGGGAATCAATCGGGGGACATCCAAGGGGCAGACATCTACATTGTTCCATCCGACGAATCAAATCTTTCCCACTGTATCCTCTAGCTGCCTTCTTTTGCATCCTCTCTAGCACATCATGTAATGCATTGTTTTCATTCTCCAAGACCCACTGTGGAACATCATCACCCCGCCCAGATGAAATTATCGAATGTACTAGAGGCGTATCTACTCTTCTGCCAGATACACCAGCACCGGTATCATCTGCATGGCGATGCATCCCACTTTCCATGATGAGTTTGTAGAATACTTTCCCTGACACTCAACCCTAGGGCTACCAGTTTATTCAAACCCCCTCGGGGCTATATCAATCTTCCTTTGTACCCAATAAATCTCTCAGAAGAGCAATCTATCATCAATCGTCGTTTCGACAGATACAAAGTTGTTGGAAGAAACAAAAAGTATTGGCCATGGGTGAGGTACCCAACCACTGAGTATTCACCTCAAGTTCAAAATATAATACGTCTGAACGATTTACATGTAAAATTAATGGATATTTAATCCCAAAAAAAGCGTGTGGTCTTGGTCTGATAGTGAGAAAATTTTTAAAAATTGTATCTAGATGAGAAAAAATCTACACGGGGCTCATGATGAGGATTCGGGAATATTCTTTCGACTGTTATCGCTCAAGAACATAACAAATTATACGTTTATATATTTCTATATATTGGACACTTGATAAGGCTGTAAAGTAGCCAAGGACGCTGGAACCTATCTTCGTTTGCCAGCAGGTGCCCAACAAGAAACATACCTTTATCTCTGCTTGCATCTCTAGACATTACAATCCATTGCGTACGAGATACAATCAAGCAGAAGGACTATTATTAGATGATATATACAGATGAGAATAGACTGTTTCAAGCATTGAACATCATGAAGGAAGGGTGAGATTGGCAAGCAAAGACAAATATTTTATTTATAGGTGGACAATTGCATTTGAAAGTTGATAGACAAGAGAACTGCGAGTGAAGTCTTATAGAGAGAGATTCCATAATATAGCATGGGTAATTGCATGGGATCTATTGTCATCCGGGCTCCAGATGGTTTTCCAGAGTGTCAACGATGTGGTAAAGTTGGGGCAAAGGAATGGCACTTGATGTCAAAGGCCGAGAAAAACATGTGGCAGATTCTCCCTTCGTCTGAGAAGTATACAATACTGTGCAAATCGTGCAGTAGCGTACACAAGCATGAAGATGAACGCTTTGAAAAGGAGAGGGAATACTATTCCAATGCCAAGGCCATGCTCTACCCAAAGATGCAACATGTTCTGCGACTGAAACGGTTAAAATCGGCAGAAGCATGGGAAGGGACAAAATCATTTTATGCAAGATATCGTCCGCCATCAACGATTGCGCATTTGATTGATGCAGAGCAAGATCATGAAGGGGAGAGTGACTCTATGGAAAGAAAGGGTACAGGCATGCCAGCAGTACAGTCACACAAGGGTGCTGGCAGTAATCAATTGTGTATTCAAGAAGAGACAAGCCTGGAGTTTCAAAGTGATTGTGAGGATGATACAAGTGGTGGATCTCCCGTAGATAATGTATTGCATGGGAATTTTCATGACATAGTCTTGGTGGAAGAAAATACACTGACTGACGAAGAAGAGTTCGAGGCTGCATGTGAACAAGCTGTCAAAGATAATGCATGAAATATCGCATAAATTTTCATTTTAATATTGATTAATGATATCGCATTCCTTGAATAGCATTGTAATTCGTTCACAACGTCGTGTGCATGGGACTTTACATTTGCAACCCTGTCACAATCATGAACACGAATATATGCATTGGGTATAGGGGCATAGAAGGACGTAGTTCTAGAATAATATCACATGCAGGAAGGAAAGCGTCCTCGGGACAACCTCAACAGGGGCCACCTGCCTGGAAGCGATATGCGAAGAAAGACAAAGGTCTCGGAAGGCAGGCCGAGGCAACTCTTGAAATGATCTGGTCCAAGACCGAGTGGTTGACGGAAGAGCATATACAAGGGATGTGGGATGTACATAGAGTGCGGAAGGATGTTGTCATAGAATGGTTTGCAAACAAAAGGAAACAAAGTAGGAGGAAACAGCGACCAAATGATGATGATGGTCTGTGAGGACAAATTTCAAGTTTGAGCTTCATTACATGATTGTGACTATGACGCTGGTATCCAGATTTTCTTTTTTTCGTTGCTTGTTTGTCTTCTTTGGCGTGCATGCTCTTTGGGAGGTGAGGATTTTGGAGAAGATGTGACAGTAGAAAGAACTGCCCGTGCATCACCCACCACCTCATCAGAGAGACCATTGGATCCATGGCTTTTTGGAGACTCCAAGTCAATGGCTCTAATCACTGATGGAGAATTTTCCTGTTGCGTCAAAGATGCATCAGGAGACTTGGCTTGTTTCATTCTCATCAACGATTTCAGACCCTGTAAAGGGGAGGATTTCCCCCTTGATGATGGTGTGGGCTTTGAGACCACGAGGGCTAGATAATCTGAAATCATCTCTGCTTTTGACTTTGATCCCGGCTTCCACATCTGGCCATTTGACAATGTAATTACCTGTAATCTCTCTTGCAAATCTTTTTTGCTCAACGTATAGACTGGGGAAAGACCTTGTGATGCCCTTAGAGTGTTCATGTGGCCCAATGCAGCAATCTCTCCAGGAAGCAGTTCTTTGGACGTTTCTGCAGTCGAAGATGTGACCTCAGATTCGCCATCGTCGTCATGGGTCTCGAATTGAACGCTATCAAGTTCATGCAAGACTTCCTTTACTTCGGTATCATCTGTTTGACTCTTCACAGGAGGAGGGGGAGTGGTTTGAACAGATGTTGCTGATGCTTTGCGCATCTGATCCATCTGCATAGCTTGTTCCAACCTCTCTGCTTCTGCAACTTCCAGCTTAAGTTTCAGCATTTCTACTTCTTCAGAAAGATCCGAGAGAGATGATTGGAATTCGTATGCCTGAGTTTTATACTTGCTGGCAGCGACGAAAAGTGTCACGAGGGAAGTCTGTGCATCCTCAACGGTTGCAATGTTATCCCATCGCTTTGGATCTGCAGCACCCTGACCTCTCTCTTCCTCTGCGGCTCTCATTTGCATTAGTGATAATTGAATCTCCTGTATCTGCTTACCGTGATATTCTGATTTTTCTAATAAAGACTTTTTCAACTGTTCGAGTTGCTTTTGATCCTTGTTCATGCCTGGAGAGAGACCCCACCATTTTGGATTCTTCAGTGCAGCAATACGCTTCTCAACTTGCCGCAACTCCCGTGCAACCTCACTTCGCGAGGCTTTTTCACCCTCCAAAACTTTTTGAAGTTCAATAGATGAGCAGCATGAATCCAATTCACTTTCTACCCACTCACCAACATCAGCTTGCAGGGACTTTGCCTTGGCAGAGTCAGAAAGCCTATGTTTGTTTGTGGCCCTGGCAGCAGCTCGACGGCCTTCCAGATTAGCCAGACGCTTCCTAGCTGCTGCAGCCTCCTCAATTTTCCTTCTCAGATACGCTTGCTGTCTTGAGTTTTGGGCTTCTAGCTTTACCAACTGTACCGTAGTAGACTGATGATCCTTCTTCAGTTTTAGCACTTCCTTATCCCTCTGTCGCTTCCATTGGGTAAAGTCTTTTCCTGCCTTATCAGCCTGGCGTTGAAGCATAGCCTTTTGCGTCTTAATATTCTGCACTTCTCCTTCTAGATCTTTTACTTTTTGAGCAGCCCTTTGCTGGGTGGCTTCGAGGCTACGGATCTTTCTCTCTCTCTTTTCTGCAGCCTTGACTTTCAGATCAAGATCTCTGAGTTTGCACTTGTACATACGCTCCAGTTTTGTGCGCTCCTCCACCGACGCGTCTTGTAGGTCTTTAATTTTATTGAGAAGAGACTTCCTTTCTTTTGCAAGAGAATCGCGCTGCTTTTCAATCTCCTTTAGTTGTGACTTGTATGCAACCTGCATGGATACATGACCTGTCACCTTTCTAATAGCTGCTTCCTTTGCTTCCAAATCTGATTGTAGCCTGTACATCTCTGCATTCATGGAATCAATCTCTTGTTGTCTATGAGACCCCTCAATGTCATCTAAGCCATCAGCAGAGAAAGCAGGCGAAGAAGGCATATCATCTGACACTGGAGAATGAGGAATCCGTGCATGCATTGAAGGCTGAACCCCACCAGCACGTAGACTCCTATTTTCTTCTTCAAGACGTTGCACCTTCTTTAATAGATCTTCTTCTATAAATCCAGACTCAAGAGATGCGCCGATTTCAGAAATCATCTTCTCGGCCTTGTCCTGACCAATGTGAGTTGACAATGCTTGAGCCATCTTATCACGTTGCATGGCAGCAATCAAAGCCTCCTCTGCCTGTTCTTGAAGATCTGTTTTCAGTTCCTCATTATTTCGTTTAGCCTCGCCAAGTTCAACAGTGAGCCGAGCAAGCTGCGTCCTTGTGGACTCTAATTCAAGCTGCAGATCTTCTACAGAATGCTGGTCCTGTAAATTTTCAGATGGGGAGATACCCAGTTGCCTTCGCAAATCCGCATTCTCTGCGCGAGCCAAGGCTAATTGGTGTCTTAAATGATAAATTTGAGCTGCAATGGGGTCCCTATTCACAATAGGTTTGTTCTTAATCGCCCTTGCTCTACTAGCATATCGCAGAGAGTTTAGACTCTCTTCCAAATTGATGTCCGCTGGAGATACACATGCAATCATCAAGGTTCTACTATTGCCTCCAAGAGAATCTTGCAGCATTCTCGTAAGCTTTGAATCTCTGTAAGGAACATGCTGCTTATTTTCTGACAGTGCGTTTATCACATTACCAAGAGCGAGCAATCCCCTATTGATTTTAATACCTTCCTGAAGTCGCTGACCCTCATTTTTGGTCCTCTTGACTCGTTCACTACCAGCCAAATCGACAAGGTGCATTTTTGCACACAGATAGAAATCCTCATCTTCATCTTCGCTTTCTGTGTCGGCTCCGTCATCTGTAAGATCTTTGCTGTCTTCTTGTTTCAGGGAATCTCCCTCCTTATCCAATGTTTTTTGCTCTACTGTTATTGTGAAAATTGCATGTGATCTGGATGACCTTTGGTTCATCCCAGTCGCCCCTGTTGCTCGAAGACATGTTCCTCTCTCCAAAACAGCAACCATGTCTTCCTGATTCGTAACCTCTACTTCATGAGCACCAGCAAGAACAATCCCACCTCCTGGCACCTCTCTGATGTGTACAGCAGGGCATTTGGACGTCCGAGCAGAGAGCAGGTCTTTTATTTCTTCCTTGTGTATTTCAACAAATCCAACTTTCACTGTGAACTCCTTGGTGTCCTTCATGGATCGGATCCTGCCAAAAATAGAGTCCATCACTCGTGGTATCACTCCCTGTTCCTCAGAAGCGCACATTTGAGGGAATGCACTCCCCATGGTGTAGGTCTTTCCTGATCCAGTCTGACCATATGCAAGCACAGTCGCATTATATCCCTGAAACAGCCCATCAACCAGTGGAGAGACGCACTCGTCATACAGTTGGGAAGAGTCCTTCCCAAAGTCTCCACCAAACACATGATCATACGTGAAATCATGAGCCCCTGTCACGACCTGCGAGCTCCCCGGTGAGGGTACATGTATGCATTCTGCACATCCTTGCTCCAGTTCTTGGTCAATCAGTGGTCGGATGTGAACTGCGACTGCAACAGACTCACTCGAGTCACCAGTGGACTCTTTCCTCGTCATGCCTAATCACTGAATAACTATCGTTGTAGGTGGTGCAATTGAACTAATATGTCTCAGTATATCACAAAGGCGGGTGCTTGTTATCAAAATATGAGATTATACCCGAGGTCTATTCCTAACGGCCAGTGGCAAGAAACTGTTGTAACATCAATCCCTCGATTCTCTCCTCTCTCTGCAATAAGTCTCTGTAGTATGTTCAATTATCATATAAAAGGGATATTTGTGATAAATAATGGATGGTTTGAGGGAGTATGTGATTCTCTTGTTGGGATCGTCTGTTGCTCTCGGATTGCCATACGATTGGAATATCGCTGGGTCCACCACCCAGCGGATGACCGAGGATACCGACCACTTGTGGAAATGCAAGTTTGCAGGAATTCAAACACACACAAAAACACGCACGCGTTACGGTACCCGTCCAGTCAAGTAGATTCGATAGATGGAATACGGAAAATTGATGTATCTTCTTTGTTTGACAAAAGGTGAAATCGAGATCTTTACATGATGCTATGTCATTGTGGGTTGTTCAGGTGGTGGGTGATTCTGTGGTGGGTGCAGCTGTTGTTGCCTCGTTGTCGTCAATAACCAGATTGACACCCATGATTTCTTCTTCCTCCTCGTTATTGCCTATAGTAACATCGTCGTCTTCTTCAAATCTGCCACTCTTGTTTGTTGTCATTGTCATTGTTGGACCAACATCCTGTGCAGAAACTTCAACCGCTTCTGCACCCTCGAGAGCAATTCTCTTGGGTGCTGGAGCTTTGATGGTTCCCTGTTCATCGGGTTCCCTTTTTCCCAGGGCGACTTTTTGGTCCCCTCCATGGTGGTGATGGAAGACTGTTCCAGTCAAAGCTGCTATTTCAGATTCAAGATCGACTGTGTGTTTCTGATTATCCTTTGAGGCATCTCTCAAATCAGCTTCGTCATACTTGAGCCACTGTGGAATCTCAGACACTGTAGTCCGTGTGACCCATTTCATATCCTCATCTTGATCTAATTCTCTAAAGATGGATAGTTCCTTGTCACCTCGTGCAAGCATCTGGTTTATCTCGTCATCTGTTGGAGACACATTGGAAGCCTTTTTTGATCTCTCTGAATCCTGTAGCATGGATTCGAGTGTCTGACGTCGTTCTTCCATTGATGTCTGTTGATCAAATCGTCCTGCGTCAATCACCTCATTTGCCATGGCAATTTTCCTAGTTTGTATTTTGTTTCTGACCAGAGACTCTATGCTATCTCCATATGCAAGCTTTTCTCCATCCTCTCCCTGCGATGCTCCCCCCATCTGCCTGGTTTCCATATTATCAGTGACTGCTTCTAGATGGAAGACTTTCACTTCCCTCGTTTGTCCAATACGATGAGAACGAGCTATTGCCTGTTCTTCATTTTTGGGATTTGGATCAGGATCATAAATAATCACAGTATCCGAAGTCTGAAGGTTCAAGCCTCTTCCTGCTGCTCTGATGGAAAGCAAAAAGATGAACGCATCGGAATTTGGATCATTGAAATTTCGAATGGCGGATTCACGATCATCCAGTTGTGTAGACCCATCAATTCTCAAATATTTCATTGTGCCACCCCCAAGTTTTTCAGGAAGCTTCCTCCACTTTAAGTACTCCTCCAATATATCTAATAGACGAGTCATAGTAGAAAATAATAAGACTTTGTGTCCTGTTGCCTTGAGTTTGACCAGCATTCTGTCCAGAATTACAAGCTTACCACATTGTCGAATAATCTTCTCACCAACAGCCCAATCTGGTGGAGTATACGAAAGCATTTGATGGTTGCAAACTTTTCGAAGCTCCATACATTTATTCTGAAGACTGGCCCATTTCAGACCTCTTCTTGAATATGGAGAATATGGATCCAACCGAAGTGTGCCTGTTGCCTTGACCCAAGAATATGTGGTGGATTGATGCGCAGACATTGGACAATGTAGAGAATACGTGGTTTTCTATGGGAGCTTGCTCTCAACATATTCCACCTGTCTACGAAGCATAAATGGTTCCAAAATCTGATGGAGTCTATGAACCACCACCACCCTCTTTTCAGTGTCCAGCCAATGGTCACTATTACCCTTGGAATCTTGTCCACCAAACCATTCCGAAAAAATCTTTGCATCGTCGAACACATCCGGAAGAAGTAAATTTAAGAGAGACCATAGTTCCTGCAACTCGTTTTGGAGGGGCGTTCCGGATAACAGGAGGCGCCTAACAGAATTGAACTTGTCCAAATCCTTTGCCAGCTTGCTCTCTCTGTCCTTCATTCTTTGAGCCTCGTCAATGATAATGTATTGCCAGTCTACCTTTGACAGACGAGCTCTATCCCTCATGATATACTCATATGTTGTTACGAGAATATTGAACTGCAATGGCTGTACTTCTTGCACATACTTTCTACCACGCTCATCCTTACTACCAACATAGTAGACACAACGGGCATCAGGAAGCCACTGTGTGAGCTCACTTTTCCAATTGACCATGACAGCATTCGGTACAATGATCAAATGTGGACCAAAGTTCGCTTTTTTCTCCATCAAATATGCAATCAGTGCCATAACCTGGACTGTCTTTCCGAGACCCATCTCATCTGCCAGGATACCATTCAGATGATTGTTGTACAAGGAAATCATCCATTGAAGTCCTACTATCTGATATTCTCTCAGTTTGGCACCTTTAGGGGGATGTAAGAGTCTAGGTTGCTCAGTAATTTCTTCCGTACTAGAGTGAGCCAGGTTATAATATCGCCGTTGAGCATCTGCCCCTCCCAAATTTTCCAGTGCCTCCTTGAGGGCATCATTCCCTTCTGTGGCCTCTGTAACTGCATTTCGAGCAGCTTCCTGAGCCTCTTCTTCCGTCAAACCTTTTCCTCTTGCCTCTTCTATAGCCTTTGTCGCAGCTTTGGAAGCTTCTGCAGTAATCTTGACGGATGCAATCCTACCTGCAAGTTTATGCATGTAGTCTTCTGTATCAGCCAGAAACTTGCAAATAGCATTATATTTCTCTCCAGCAGATTCAATACCAGCCGTCTGTCGATTCAGCATTTCTTTATACGCTTCTATATCATGCTTCTTCAAAGCATCAAGACGCAGACTCATTCCATCTCCACCAAACTTCTGCTTGGTCTGCGTCCTTGCCAATCGTTCATGAGCACGAATGATGACTTTATTCCTTGCCAATCGTAGATCACGTAGCGTGTTACTCGCTGACATAATATCCGACCTATACGATTTCGCATCCCGTGCTCTTGAGCTTCCGAGATCTGCTCGTTGCGATATTTCCAATTTTGCAAGGCCGATCCGTTGCCTCCGATTACCATTCAACATGGCCCTATACTGCTTCTCACTCAAATCGCATATAAAATTTCCTGCTTCATCCACCTGTTTACGCACAGATCTCTGATACTGCAAGACTTGCAAACACAGCAATTGAGTCATCGCATCACCATATCGAAGCTTTCCAGATGCAGCCGCCTGCGAGACATCAGAGGACATCCCTGGCTGTGTCTGTGAACTTTTTGTCAACTGATCCATCTCAATATACCTCTTTCTGAACTCATTCTGCATAGAATTCTGATACTCAGTCTTCATTACATTCACAAGGATATGTCTACGCGCATCCTTTAGATTACTACTGTATGCATTCTCCCCAGTCACTGGCATGTTGGACGTCACAATGAGAGGAGGATTCTGTATAATGACTGGCTGAGCATCCTGTGGAGTATACTCCTTCAGCCTACTCTCGTCATATTTCTTCTTCACCTGCTTGATCTTCTCCCATACATGAGAACGGTGTGCGAATATTTCTGATGATAGGTTTTCAACAGCGCCATCTTGTGCAACCCCCAAAGGCAAAGGTTTGAGTTTGGGCAACCACTCCTCCTTCAACTTTGCCGGGATACCAACCTTTTTATTCAGCCCTTCGAAGAATTTAAATGCAGCTACCTGATTCCTTAGAGTATCTTGCTGACATTTCGTAAACATTGACTGCCGGGACTTTTCGTCCGTCCCAGTATGAGCATGGGACTTGTCCGCATTCATGTCCATATCCACGTCTGACAAAACACCTTTGCCCTCGCGCGCTCTCTCACACGCACACACAACAGTATTACTATGACCGAGTCTTAGAGATCAAAACACGGCTGAATGATATCCAGGTGTTTCAATACAGTCGTGGAGTGCAAACCATGAAGAGAATCAGAGAATCAGCAATTCCATCCCTGTGCCACCCTTGGTAAGGATTGAATGCAGATTGGCAGAGAAGCAGTATTTCAAATGAATGAATCTACAATAAAATGATTGTTGGAATCTGTTGCTAGTCCTTGTCTCACTGACGAGATTTTTCTAGATAGATTTTTTTTTGGCGGGATAGAAAAAATTCAATCTACTAAAACATGCTTCTTTGCAGAAACGTAACGCCACGACGTGTTACAAATATTTACATGTATAACATTTCAAACTCTATCACTGTTAATATATAAGAAATAGAGAAACGGATAGATATAAACCCATGGCATGGATATGAAAGCACCCATGGGTCGAGGTGTTGAACCTAGGGGGACGGTATCACAGCAAGGGGTTTTTGAAGACGATGATTCCCGTCTCAACGCAGACGCGCATAGATCCGTGTCTCAGTATGGTACAAGTTTACGCAACCACTCCAAGGAATCAGTTCTAGAGGCTAGTAAGGCTTTGTGGGTACATCGGGCTCGACAGAGGTCAGTCTATGCAAAGGAAATGATTGTCTCCCAGAAAAGGGCTGCTCGTAGTCGGCCTAGGCCTGTTCGGCCCGTATTTGAAAAACGTAAACGAAGTGTGTCCTTGGACGAACGTGAAGATGCGAGGGTCAAGAGACTGGCAGAAGAAGCCCCCATCTGTCACAATGAGGATATGCAATGTGAAGACATGGATGTGGATACATGGGAGCCTCCTGTGAGCCCGTATGGTCTCTTGGAGGAAGAAGAAGTCATATTTAGAGATCCTTGGAAACTGTTTTTGGCATGTATTTTGTTGAATAGAACCACGGCGGTTCAGGTTAGACGTGTGGTGTATGAGTTGCTGAATACCTATCCCACCCCAGAAGCTATTCTGCAAGCATCAGAGAATGATTTGGAACGACTCATTCAACCACTGGGAATGTATAGAAAAAGAGCAGTTTGTATACGGCGCTTTAGTAGGGATTATCTATCTACACCTGAGCACATATGGAGGAAGGACCCAACAGTCCTGTTTGGTGTGGGAAGGTATGCATCCGACGCGTTTAAGATTTTCTGTCTAGGTGACTGGCAGTCAGTGACACCAGAAGACAAAGATCTCAGACGATATGTTGAGTTCCTATCCAGAACGGAAGGAGTAGGTGTTGGATTTCGACGAGATGGGTGATACCATCTTTATGGAGCCAGTGGGGACCCAACCAACGGAAAGGCCATGTCACTATTAAGGAACGAGATCCTCCAATGCTATAAAAATAATACTTTTATATTATTTATGTATATATAAGACGATATAATCCTATAAAAACACGAGAACGTGTGGTATATATCTGGAGAAGCAAAAGCGGTTGACCGGTCGTTGCAGGAAATCTGCGTACGAGGTTCTCTGCCCACCAGTTCGTGCAACACGAACGATTGATATAAAAATACTACAATAATTTTGCTATTATTACGAGATATCTTGATTAATCATCATGGACCTGACATCGAGGGTCCAGAATATCAAGTCTGACTCCAAGGTATGGAGAGACACCACTGTCACCATGCTTGAATACTGTTCTTCACAGTAGTTGACGTTATTCAATACATGTATACAAACGCAGATGAGTTACTGGAAGACTGCCTTGAATGATTTTAGGGTGAACCATCATGACATGGTCAAGTTGAAGACGAGTGCTATGGAACTGGCAAAGGAGTTTGACACATTGCTGCGTTTGTATGAAAAGCAGGATCTCGCAAACATGGGATTGAGAGAAACTCTCAAGCAGGTGAGACGTGAAAAGGATATGAAGGAAAAGCAAGTGCAGCTTGCCAACAGAACTATAGAGCGTCTCTCTGTCAAGCAAGGAATGACTGAAGCACAAGATGCGGTGAAAGATGCTCAGATCCGTAGATTAGAAACAAAAGTAACAACCATGCAATCTTCTGGAGAGCTTAAACGTATGTGTGAAGACCTTGAGGTGAGTGTGAAAAAGTTGGAAGAGCAGTTGAAGGTACAAGAGGAAGAGATGGAGGAAGCAGAAGGACGTGCGCGTGATGCGGAACAAGAAAACGAAATGCTGAAAAGAGGTATTCAGATTGCATCAGATCAATTGACTGCATCTCGTGGATCGGACGAGTCGTCTCCCTCTCTTTTAATGGCTATTGCCAAGGGGCAGAATGAGGCAGTGTCTCTCTCCAAGGAGCTGGCTGATGCAAAGAATAGAATTGAGGATATGGAAAAGGCACTGGTAACTGCAAGGAAGCATTTAACGTCTCAGCATGATGCATTGTTGCGATGGAAGGAGTTTGAGGCATCACAGTTGAAGGAGAAGAAGAGTATGCAGCAAGAGTTGGAGGATGCTCAAAATCGACTGAACGAGGTGACGGAAAAATCAAAACATGCCGAAACGGCACAGTCGGAGATGAAGAAAAAGTTGACGGAAATGACGAGTAAATATGAAATAGAAAAGACACGGAGAGAGGCAGCTGAGAAGAAGTTGGAGGAATCCCTCTCACTGTCAAGACAACAGCCATCCCATCATGTGGAGAAGGAAGTCCGTGATGCTCCAAACACTGTCAAACAACTTCGGAAAAGTTTTGAATCGAATACGAAAGATACAGAAAAGGTGGTATCCATTGAAGCTCGTGCCAGTGGACCCGCTAGAACATTATTTGACCTTGCTACCATGGACATTGAATTTTCATCATGACGCGTGTTACATTCAATATTGCTGTCTCTTGTATGGACGATCATGTCTTCCATGATACGATCCATGATATCGATCATCATCATCATTGTATGATTTATAGTGTTTGGGCCGTGAGTCAAACTTTTGCCCTCGATCATACCGTGCACTCATGGGAGGACCCCTCCTGATGGATGATGTATTCTCATACCTGGACGGGCCTCCTCCACGGTATCCTCTCGGGGAGTCTTCCCTCCGCCGAGGCGGAGGTGGAGGATGTGACCGATACTCTCTACTACCCGAGGATTTGACGCTCTTCTCCTCGTGACTCACTTTACCATCAGGCCGGGACCTTGAGGCATCATCATCTTTCTTTGGTAGGGACCCAGATGTACCTGCCTTCGCCGCTGCCTCCCGAAGATTCTCTAACAATCTCTCTTTTTCTTTATCTAACTGACTCACCGAATCAATCGACTTCTTGCGCCGTTCGTCTAGTGAACGTATCTTTTCCTGAAGAGCATCCAGCACAGCCTGCTGTTCATTGACACTCTGCTGCCACTTGTCCCACGCATCTTCGAACTGCCTCTTTTTCTTTTCATGCAAAGACACAGCCTGTTCTTTCTTCAGCTGCATCCGCTCCTTCCTCCGAGCTTCCTTCATCTCTCTCTTCTTCCTCCGTTGTTCTTCCCGTTCTTGCTTCCTCTCTGCCTCCAGCCGCTCCTCCTCCAACCGACGCCGCTCCTCTTCTTTCTCTTTCAGACAAGTCGTCTCATACTTTTTCTTCAAGAAACACGCATCCATCCTCCGTGCTTGGTCAAAGAGAGGCAGCGTTGCCAGTTCCTCTGCTTGTGGAACCACCCCTTGCCTCTGAGCGTCCACCACGTGTCTTTCTAATTGCAATACTAGGCACTGTTGGAGAATATGAGACTGCCGTTTCTTTTTTCCATGGTTTGATAAGATATCTTCTGCCAGTTCATGACAGTTCTCTAGTCGTGGATACCGAGAATGTGATGCCAAGTGGTGAACGTCTTCGTCCAGGTAACTGGATCGTCGACTCTCTAAACCCCCCATGGAGTTGTTGTATAGTATATATGTAATTTTAATTAATTTTCTAAAGTCTTTAAACTTGAATTGCCAAGTTTGGTCCCATGCAATGTCAGTCCCAAAGAGCTCTTTCACTGAGCGCTACCCTAACGTAGGGTTATACCATTCTTTGCTAACTATATATAGTTCGCTGAAGAGAAGAACCCATGATACCAAAGGTTCTGTTCATACAACATGATAGTAGCTGTCCTGTCTCATGATGACATACGAACACTCCAAGACAGATGAGATGAAAAGAGAGAGACATCATCTTGGCAAGGTACTCAGTACTGACTCGGTCAGAAAACATCATGGAGCAGTACGAGACAGTCATTAATCTAGATATTCTCTCCACCTGATGGACATCAGGGTATTTCATATTGTACTACAGTAGTATAGTATTGAAGATACGTAAATACTTGCACATATTTACGGTAACGAATTCATACACAGACCTCGACGTTCAGTTTCTTCCTTCAGGAGCAGAGCCTTGGGAGACACCAGTGGTCGTCGTCACCATTTGCAGGAATGTCTCATTCATCATAGCATTGCGTATTCTATACAAAGAGATAGTACACGTGCAGGGTGGACCAAAAAAGCAGAGAGGAAATAACACATCCACACACACACACACACACACACACACACAAGGTGAGTGATGGCACCAGGAGGCAACAAAAAGGTGGGTGGTGGCATGCCACCTGTGAGACGGGGAAAGAAAACAAAGCCTCGAAAAGTGCGTGCGTCTGATAAACAGGTAGATGCTTTTGGAGAGAATGTTCCACGGGAGAAGGAACACGGGGGAAAACATGGAAAGAAAAAGACTCCCAAGGGGAGGAGAAGTGTAGGTGGATTCCTTGTTGCAGCAGTGGCAAGCGTAGCGACACTCGCGTGGGCACTTGTAGGCAATGCACGGCATGCGAAGAAAAGTGAAAAGGTACTGCAATCCATGAGGAAAAAGCCTCTTCATATTACGGAACATGCATCATGTAGAATGGACTGTCGCTTTGTGACGCGGAAGGAGATTCTACAGAGTCTGTTCTCGGGGAGGGTGAATATGAGGAAAAGTAATCCACAAGAAACACCATGCCCTAAATATGTCGTGGATGCAGAGATACACACGGCACAAGGGCGTCGTAAGACTGTTCAAACCGTTTTCTCAGCATGCCCAACAGAGACTCGTGTGGTGACCACCATTGACACATCTACCAATTGGCCATGTGGCCCTTGCTGAGTACCTGTTTGCTTGTTCCATACTTACTTACGTAAACTTATATCAAGAGATTTTCTATACAATGAGAGAGTCGCATCATCGAGAGACTCTAAAAATTCACTCTTCTCCAAGACATCAATGGATGGAAGTTCCCGTGGATCCATCCTCTCCTTTCCATCTGCTGGAGACCGTAGTGGATGACATGATGATTTCTTTCCACTCTGTATTGAAGGTAAGAGGAGAGGAGATGCTCCACGTTGTAAACCAGTCGATGGATTGGCACGGACCGGCTGAAGACATAGTTCAAACCAGGCTGGTAAGAGTGGTGAGGGTTCTCCATCTTGAGCACCTCCAGCTGCATGGGAAGGAATGCACCACACATCTGCCCAGAGCGCTGTTCCTGACGATGGTACGATGAGAGCAGAATTGGAAGATTTTTGAGCAAGAGGAATCAAATCATCTGAACTTCCGACAATCACATCAACATCTCCAGCAGAATATGCCCGAATGTGATCTGTGTTGCTAATCACACGAGCTTGAGACACGAGTGCAGCAACACGGCGAATAACATCATCTTCCGATATCCCACACCGTCTCATATCTAGACTAGAAGAGTTGTATGACATTCCCAACGTCTTGAGAGCAATACCCACGATTTCCCTCGGAGAATCCATAAAGGCAATCCGTCTCCCCAACGCTGGCATGAGCAAATCATCCCAGTCAGATATCCTCCCACGCGCCTTCAACTTGTCCTGTCTATATACAACAACAGTACAGCCCCATCTATACGGTATTCCGTACACGGAACCTCCTTGCCGGCGCACCAACCGTTTCCATCGCGGGCTCAAACCCTTCCAATATCTATACCGCTCGGGTTCCTCTAGTGGCTGAATACATCCTTCTTGAATCGCCTTGTCCAACCACGCATCACCCAGAGTCACCGCATCTACCGTTGTAGTATCTAATTCTTTGTATATATCCTTCAGAGTCGGCTTGAACGACATTGACACGATGCCATATCCCTCGAGAGCTGTCCGGAAATCTGCCATCCAGACTTGAGGCACAGACCCTCTCAGTGCCATGATTCTAGCAACCATTTTTGCCTCCCGCACACGTACACTGCCCTTGGTGATGGTACTCTCTGTTGCATTTGCATCATCCACAGTCCATGGAAGGAGAGACATGGCACCAGTCAGCAGTGTTCGACGGGAAGGAGAGTCACCTGGAGTCACCATACCACCGAAACCCGCATTCATATCGCTCTCGTGGTATCCTTCACCACAAGCACATCGGAACACGTGTAGTGTATTTTTTTGACGACATCCTCGGGACGAGGACGGGATCGCTCCGTGACGAGGAGAAACATACCGGACAACCATATGCAACGTCACCTTGGTTGGAGCGACTCGTACGTCACCCAGTGATGACACGGTACGGTATGTATTCTTACAATAACGAAACAATCAATCAGTCAACTGTGAGGATTGCATAGCAGTCTTGTCTATTTCATGTCAGTACAAGGTCAGTGAAATGTTCAGTGCATCATGTCTATGCCCTCCCAAAAATCTTCTGCAAGGCAGACGATACAACTGAGAATACAGATTCAATGATGTTCTTCTGTTTTTGATGTTCCACAACAGCCTTTCTACTGGATCCCTTTCGCTTGGTTGACACAGTCTTCTTGACTGGAGATGCACCAGATGGTTTACGTGTTGCTGCGGGCTTTTTTGTTCCTTTTGCTTTTGAGGCAGCCTTTGCCTTTGCAGGCGCCTTCTTCTTTGCCGCCGCCGCAGCAGCAGAAGATGTGACAGCCTTTTTCTTTACAGGTGCTGTTTTCTTCTTTGTCGCAGCAGCAGCAGAAGGAGTTGTCGTTTTAGTCTTTGCAGGTGTCGTCGTCTTCTTCTTGGCAGCCTTTGTCTTTGCAGGTGTCGTCGTCTTCTTCTTTGCCGCAGCAGCAGCAGCAGAAGGAGGTGCAGCCTTTGTATTCTTCTTTGTGGTAGAGTTCGATGCCTTCCTCGAGGCCTTGGCAATCTTCTTTGAAGATGTCACCTTTTTAGGATTTCCACCACTTCTTCCACCCTTGTTCGTTGTCCCAGCCATTGTCGATCAAATACTAGCCCTCACGGTCGTATACCAAAAACCCTACACCATCAATAGTATTATATATCTACTGAGAATATACGTACACCACGCATGACATCTCGACCCCTTTGACAGATCGTCAATGTCGTTGATGGTCATTCGATCTGCCCAAGGGAGTGCATTCCATGTCACCATACCTGAATCTTTGTATCAATTATACTACAGTATTATAAATAGTAAATACATACATATCATCAGGGTGAACCATTATGTGAAAAGGGCACAGTCATATCTTCATCCAAGAGGCCCAGGGGAAGATGGCCGACTTGCATGGTACCAAAATTCACCAAGACACCCCGGTCATTCCCAGAATAGGTGGATACAGTACATTGGGTTTCACCACTCTCTACGATATGTCTATATCTGATATACACTGATCCACGTATCTGTGGGAGTGGGACTGTAGGTGATTCTGGTGGGAAAAAGGGTGCTCCCAAGGCACTGGTGTAATCCCTCAATGATCTCAGAGCAAACCGTATATCGGATGATACGATTCCTAGAAGAACAGTCGACGTACCAGGGATCCAATTCACGGACTCGTACGGTGTCTTGGATGCATGGAGAAAAGCTTCCCGAAGTCTCTCTCGGGATTCCCTGGTGGCTGTATATTTTCCAGCAGTCTGTTGGAATTCCAACCGTGTGTACTCTTCAAGTACATCCCATGCCGATTCATCTCCCTTGTCTGATTGGTTTGATTCTTCTCTACGTAAAGCAAATCCCCGTGGCCTTGTACTCTGAAGCTGTTGGGTACCCAACAGATATCTTGTTTTTACTGCTGCTCCTCCTCTGACCACCTGTGTGGAAGAATGTGTCCTCATAGTGAAACGAACTTTCTTGTGTGTTTGTTTGACTAGGAACTCATCATCATCTATCGATGATTGGTCTGTCTGAGATGATTGAATAAAAATACAGTAGGTAGTATAAAAATAGGGTATAATATCAAGAGAAACGGAAGAAGAAGAAAAAAAAAAGAAGAAGAAAAAAACAGGCCCTTATTTATTCCAGGATAGAGTCATTCCTCCTCCTCCTACTAGTACTAGAAAATATCACGAAAATTCTTTACATCACAACAATAACAACAACAACAACAACAAAAGAAAAGATGGAGATACCATATCATCACATCTCGTGTGAAGATGACTGATTGCATTGGTAGTGCCTTGCCATGCATCCTTCACCAATGGAAAAAATAACAAAGCACGGGTCTGTGGCCAAAGCATTGGATCACTATGGTATGATTTGTATAATGGTTGTTGATGGGAATGGGGATGATCACGTGTACTGGTTGTGTGGTTGCAGGGGAACAGTTCTTGTCCTTGTTTAGAGATGAGAGTGATGATGAACGAGTACTACGACGTATGAGAGAAGAGGAAAAGAAGAAGAGTGATGTGTCGATAGGAGCAAAGGAGCAGGCAGGGAATGCTATAGCACAGACAAGAAGAAAACAAAGGATGCATGATGTTGATGTCATTTTTACAACCATGCAAGGCAATGGTTGTATGGAAACTAGCCTGGAACAGCAAAAGATACAAAAGAATACCGTGGACGACGACGAGAAAGAAGAAGAAGAAGAAGAAGAACGGAGGAAACAGCGGTTGGAAAAGAAGAGATTCATGGCATCCAAAGCTGATAGAATACTCCAGAGTACTACTGTAGAGTGCAAGCGTCGTGGAAACTCTCACGCCAAGGAAAAACTCTCAGAAAGAGAGGAATTCAAAGCAATTGCCAGGGAAATTCAATCATTTGGTATGTTGTTTTTTATGTATGAAATACAATGCAGTCATCTGGAAGGCAGCTGTATGCATGGGACAAGGGTTTTCTTTACATCACCCCTTGCTAGTATGGTGAAGTTTTTTCACCGTCATCTCAACGCTGTCATCCTGACAGGAATGTTTCCTGCCGGCTCATAGTACAACACACCATGTTTCTCTTCCCAGTGTGTTGCCTCCAATGCCTCATACATGACCATGATACTTGCAGGGGCTACTGGTTTGGATAAAAAAGCAAAGGCTCGGTTTGAGCAGGATAGATTGCTGGAACTTGGTGCTAAAAAGCAAAAGGGAGTTCAGATATCAGCTCGTATTGGACATGGTATGAAGAAGAAATCAGCACAGAGGGAACACAGGGCTCTTGAAGAAGCTATTGCTTCTGGAATGGTTTCAAGAAAGGGTCTTGCGAGTAAAAAGAGACGAGACGTGAAGAAACTAGGTGTTGATAGAGGGTTGAATGAAGACATGGGTTCATTTAGGAATGGTATTCTTCGAGTGGTATCCAAGAAGAAACGGTGAATATGATGTGGGTTGTTTGCACATGTGTGCAGTTGAATAGATTCTTCTTCACTAGAATACATACTCTGGTAGATTAGAATAGAATAGAATAGAAAATCACATGTTTATTATTATAATTCATGTAGAAACAAACAAACAAACAACGTAGTAGTACGTTTCTATAGGTGTATGATACAGATTCCAAGTGGAACGACCCTGCACCAGCGACAAGCATTCATACAATCTAGATCATTGGGATCCGATCTTTCATCTCTCCCTGTGTGGTATGGTCTGAAATAGTTGAAAAAAATCGTACATCCATGAGCGTCTTTGTGTATGGTACCCTTCAATATCCCAAGATTCTTCAAGCCCTCCTTGGGAGGGTCCCAGTTTCTGAACACGCTGTTATCAAAGGATATGTGAGGTACGGTGTGCGAGGTGAGCCATTCCCAGCTGTAGTACAGTGTCAAGGTGGTGAGGTGCCAGGGCTTGTTCTCAGTGGACTAGATGAAACAGAGATGGAGATATTGGATGAATATGAGGGAGAGCAGTATACCAAATGCAGTGTTGAGGCCTTGGTAGATGGACACGACGTTCGGGAAACATTACTCTATGTCTGGAAAGATGAATATATCGAGTGGCTTGATGGGAACGAATGGGATAGGGAAGCATTTGAATCAATCCATTTTGAAGAGTATTTTTCCATGGTGAATGATACCAAAAAGAGTACCATGTGAGAGAGTAGTCACAGTTCATCAGTAGTGGATGGATGTGCTATACAGCACTTGGTGATGATATTGTACAGTAGTAGTAGTAGGTAGTATGCATTGCATTGCAATCTCTAACGTGTGTATCCAGCAAGTCCTTGCATGCTCTCAAGTCTGTCGTTGTTGACCTGGTCACCATGTTGTTCATGTAATGAATGAATGAACGTATCTCTAGCAGGGTGCAGGATTATTATGTAAAATTATAAATAAATACAATCATTTGGATATGTAACAGTAGCACCCCGTACGAGGAAACAAACGTACGGTTGTTTTTCAAAAACAATTCTATACATTTTCTGTGCATTCGAACCGTAGCTTCGAAAGATTGTCATGAGTGACGAGAGTGACTATAGCTTTTCTAATGAAGATGAAGAAGAAATGGGAGTATCTTCTCAGGAAGAGGAAGACCATGAAGAACTTCATGGTCTCGACGACGACGACGACGACGATTCTGAACAGGAGCAACAGGAGGGGGCCTCTGACCAGGATGATGATGACGATGATAGGCTTGAGGATGATTTCATAGCGTCATTTTTGAATCAGGCAGAGGATATACCAACGGCGTTGCTTCATCTGCAAGGAACGTCGAGTAATGTGGTGGAAAATATGAAATTGGGGCAGATGCTGGGTGGAAAAGGTATTGGTCCTGTTGATAGGCGAGGGGCTTCTGGAAAGAGAGTGCTGTCGTCGTCTGACGATGAAGATGACTATCGTGAAGATACGTGGGATGAGCAGACGGCTGAACGCCTGGGAGTCATGCCGGCTATAAATCCACAAAAGGAGCAACGGCGACGGGCCAATATGCAAAAGAGGATTGCCTCTGGGAAAACGGTCAAGGATAGATCGGGGATGCCAGTTGAAGCAACTGCAAAGTTGGGTAAAGGGAACCTGAAATATATGAGAGGGGAATATGAGGATGCTGAGGCTTTGTTTATGGATTGTATTCGGTTGGCACCGACATTCCCTGATGCCTACATGTCTCTGAGCAGATTGTACGAAGAGAAGGGCGATATGAAAAAGTCTATGAATTTTCTCATGGTGGCTGCATACTTGTCAAAAAAAGATGCGCAAATTTGGAAGGATGCGGCGATCAAGTCTCAGGAGCAGGGAGCTCTGAGACAGGCTGTGCATTGCTACAATCAAGTGATTCGTAGAGAAAAAGACGACTTGGAATGGAGATATGCAAGAGGGGGTGTCTTTTTGGAGTTGAATATGAAGAAAAAAGCACTGGATGATTTCCTATACTATAGAGAGTCGCACCCAGAAAACCCTGATACAATTAAAACTGTGACACGGCTGTTGTTCCAGACGGGCAGGATTCATGATGCGAAAGAAGCAATCAGGACGTATATTGTTGAATATCCTGATACTACTGATCTGACACATATCAATCTCTTGGCAGAATTGTATACACATGCTGATATGCAGGGATGGAAAGAGATATTGGAACTTATGGAACTCACCAGGCGAGCCTACAATGGGGATGATGATGGGATGCCTCCAGAGTTGGAAAGCAAGGAAGCGATCGCGTATGCACACGTCGGTCAAACACAAAAGTCTCTTGAAATTTCAGAGAGATTGTTGGAAAAGCCTGTGGAAGTGTTCCCTGATGTTTTTCTATTTATTGCTTCTTCATATCAGTCTCTTAAAATGTATGATGCTGCCACACCCTTTTTTGAGAAATTGGCGTGTCAGGAAGACTCCAATGTGGACATATGGAAAGAATATGCTTTTGTTCGGGGTCAAAAGGAGGGAAAGGCTGATGAGAGTCTCGATGCATGGGAAAAGATTGTGGAGACCATGTCCCACTCCAACCCTCATTACATTGATGCTGTTATCGAGCTGTCTGGAAAACTCTTGGAGAATGGCAATCATGAGCAAGCAGTAGAATGTTTAAAAAACTTGGATACTGTGGATCTCATGCCAGATAGTCTGTTGACTATACCTGAAAATGTCTACATGAAACGAGCACATGTTTTGAAAGCATGTGCAAGAGATGACTTGTACATTGGGATGTTTTTGGAGCCTGTTATTAAGAGTCTACAGTTAATTTTGCACTCGGCAGAATCATCATCAAGGAAGAAAGGGCGCAAGCCCAAACCAGATGCTGCTGTTGGGTATGGAGATGATCTTTTTGTGTGGCAGAGCTCCCAGGAAAAACGGCGCAAAAAAGGACGGGCTGGAATAGGGGAACAGAACGATGATAATAATGATAGTATCATGAGTGAGATCAAGGCACACATTCCTGTATTGAGTAATCCGATCAAGGAGAAGAAAAGTTTCAAAGTGGTCTTGTATCTTGTCAAGGCTCTTTTACGCATGGATAGGGTACACGATGCATACAAAGTCTGTGATTTGACCGTCACCGTTCTGGCCAAGAAACATCCAAATAAGGAGAGACGCGATACAATGAAGATGTATCTTGCTGACTGCAACTGTAGACTGGGAGATTTCTCCAGTGCCCTCAAATACATCAAGGCCCCAGCAGAGTTGTGGCCTGAATCCATCCAAGTCTGGAACATATTCACAAAGATTACTCTCGGAGTCGGAGGTGTACGGCAGACAGCAAAGTACATCGCTGGAATGAGGAAGAAATTCCCAGAGTCGTTTCCCTTGGCACTTCTCAGTGGTCATGTGCATCTGCAGAATCAACACTATGGCCAGGCATTGGCAGAATATATGCATGCATACAGACTAAATGCAGCAGAGCCCATTGTCAAACTATGTCTCTCGAATGTTTTTGCAAATTATGCATGCTCCACGAGGAAAGATAGGGACCTGGCATTGGTTCATGCATTTTCTTGGATGCAAGAATATGGCAGAGCTACTCGCAACCCACTTGAGACTGCATATAATGCAGGAAGGATAGCACATCAATGCTCCCTCCTTCAGCTAGCTGTGCCTCTTTACAAAGAAGCCATCATGTACCATGACCAAGCATCTGTGCAGCATGTCGAGAATCTCCACATACGTGATCCAACAGTCTCCATGTTTGCAGCATCATGTGTGCCCTCACATCCTTCCACAGAGATGGCAGGCGCAGATGTTTCTAGAGAGGCAGCTTTCAATCTTGCACTGATTTTCAGGGAATCGGGATCTCCAGAGCTTGCCAAGGATGTCATGAGACGATATCTTGTGTTTTGACAGGGTATTCAAATTACAGGAAAATGTACCAAAAGCCAACACGACTACGTGGCAATTACTGAAAACAAAGATGAATAATAATAAAATAATAGCACAGTATAATAGTCTGTTTACTTTGTAGTACAGTACATGGTGACCTTTGTCTGCTCTTCAAGACAAACGCCCACGAGGGCGTGTTCCCTCGTGGGCGTAAATTCTCGTGTCAGAGGAGTGATACCATCTACATATTTGACGTATCTAGATAAAATACCATTCTCTCGGGTTCCTTGTCATCTTGTAAAGAGAACCCAAATGTCGGAGTCTCTAATTCCCCGAGACCACGTGATCAGAACACGTGCGACCTCGGAAGCAGATCAACACATTGAGTCGATTCTGACAGACATTAAAGACAATACGAATAAAGTCATGATTGCTCAGGTTGCACCTGCTGTTCGAGTGAGCATTGGTGAAGAGTTTGGCTATCCACCTGGAACACCAGTGGTTGGAAAATTGGTGAGTGCCCTGAGAGAACTTGGATTTGATTACGTATTTGATGTCGCAACCGGAGCGGATTTGACAATCATGGAGGAAGGTTCCGAGTTGATTCATAGGATAGTGGATAACCTTGAGCATACGCCGGATGCTCCACCACTACCAATGTTCACCAGTTGTTGTCCTGGATGGGTGGACTTTGTTGAGAAATCTGCACCAGAATTGATTCCACATGTATCCACAGCAAAAAGCCCACATATGATGCAAGGGGCAGTTATAAAGACATTCTTTTCTGATATTATTGATCATCCTGAGGAAGATATCGTCGTAACGAGTGTGATGCCATGTATCCGGAAGCAGGGAGAGGCAGATCGACCAGTTCCCTCTGCCTCAACAGAAAGTGGTCATAGACATGTCGATCACGTTGTGACGACCAAAAATCTTGCGTGTATGATACAAAACGCAGGAATTGACTTTACTTCTCTTCCTGATGGTCATTTTGATTCCTTCATGGGGTATGGTACAGGGGGAGCACTGCTGTTTGGTTGTACAGGAGGGGTTTTGGAAGCTGCGCTCCGGACGGTGTATGAGATTGCCGCAAAAGGTTCTGAAAAGCCGCTTTTAGATAATGTAGAGTTTACTGCAGTTAGAGGAATGGATGGCCTCCGTGAAGCGAGGGTGATGATACCCCCAAATCCTGATGGAGTTTTTCATAACAAAGAGCCCTTTGAATTGAGGGTAGCAGTATGCAGTGGCTTGGGGAATGCAAAGTCCCTGCTTAAAAATGGTCTTGACGAAAATGGAGAACCTAAATATCACTTTGTAGAAGTCATGGCGTGCCCAGGGGGATGTATTGGTGGAGGTGGTCAGCCCAGAGCAAAGACCAAGGATGCCCTTCAAAAGCGACAGCAAGCATTATACACAATGGATGATTCCAGTGACATCCGACGATCTCATCGCAATCCAATCATTCAAAATCTATACTCAAAGTATTTGATAGAACCAGGGAGTGAAAAGGCTGAGAGACTATTGCATACAAGACTTTTTCCAGGAGGTCCCAAAGCCCCTCCTGAAGATTCCTAGTGGCAGTTGTGTACACCTTCACTGACCACACTCTCGAATCTGCATATCTAATTCATATAATATCTTTACTATACTAAACAAGAGTGTAAATATGAAAGCTGAACAATCACCTGCGGGGTCGCAGGGTACGCCAGCGAGGTAGGTCGTGCTTTCGATTTTCAAATTCCAACCGTCAACCACGCATCATCAAATGTTCATATACGTTTGACTACAGGTTTAAAAAGGATATGAAACTTTTAGGAAGCATCCTTAAACGAAGAATAGCCCGAGAAAAAGAGGACAAGGATGCCAAGGCAAAGCTTGAGGAAGCAAAGCACGAGGTGAGTCAAACTGAAAATAACGAAGCAGAACAGCGCGTTCTTTTGTTTGAGCAGCAGATAAACCAAGCGTTTGGAAGTGTTCCTGATGTCGAACCAGCTGATGGATTCTTGGAATCCGTAGAGGTGATTCACAACGTGACTCAGCTGGAGGAGCCTGTGTTTCAACTGAAGGAGACTCCTCTTGGGGATGCTATTGAATCAGCGCTGGGATGTATGAGTGCTTCGCTCGGATACACCGAAAACCAGCGATATGCGATGGTATTCAATCATTTTGTGGAATGTGGAATGGTTGAAGCGCTTGTTCGATCGACCAATACGTGCCACAGGAATGTTCTGTGTACTCTCTTGCATGTGGTGGGTCACCATCATGATATCCAAGTGGCTTCTCAGACAAAAGAAACCCTTTCGAAAATATGGAAGCTCTTGTATTTTGGTAGAAAGAAACCTGCGCACTTGCCTGATGCGATGGTGAGGATAGAGGTGGGCACATTGCCCGGATTCAAATTGCTGCACGATGAGCTTGTGGCAAATGGATGCAGCATGACATGCGTCAGCAAGGCTGATGAGGACAAAACGAGTCAAGGGTATTCAACTAGAAACAGAATACATTTTATTCGTTTGATACTGGATTCAATCACGGATTACTGCAATTTCCTCAAGGATACACTGTGTCATTTAGACCATGAAGAAATTGGTCATGCACTGGAACTTTTAAATTTGGTGCTCTGTATGAGGTATGATACAAACAGCTTTCGTATCATGGAGAGTTTAGACGCAGTTCTTATAGCATTGATTGAAGCATTAGATGATGCAACATGGAAGACGAGGCTCTCCAATATTAGTTACTCTCTCGCAACCTCATTCTGCATGGAGACACCAAAAGCTCTCAAACTCAAGGTTATTCGGGAGCTGCCTTGCGGATTCCGCATTTTTTCATCCAGTGCAGTGAAATCTCTAAGGCATCGATGTACGGAATTACAGCAGTACGCAGCAGCATTACTCCTGGATGTGATTTTAGAACCACTGGATTCCAAGAAACGTCCTTTGCATTCTATTGTCAAAACATATCCCATGAATGTTGAAGAACGTATATCTACAGCTGCTTGGTATTCGAAACCAAATATGCTAACGGATTATTCTGGAAATGAAGCAGAAGTGATAAACCACTTTACAAGGGTAGAAATGCTCTTGCAACTTGCTGATATGCTCTTGTGGCCATGCATCTTGACTGCCATGAACACCTCAAAAGCACCAATCTCGTATCTGTCTGTCGAGTTTCTTCGACGCTGGTCAGCATTCTTGGGGACTATGCAGAGAAGAATACGGACCTTGAATCCGGAAGAACAAGCTGTGAAAGTTCGGGCAAACTTTTTAAAGTTACAGTACGATACATATCTTGAAGATTTTTGCAATGTTATAGCTTGAGTTTATGAAATGCTGTCTATGATATATCATAATATAAATGTTTCAAGTACCATCATGGCTTCCCACGATGTGTACAATTATACGTTCATTACTTCTTTGGGAAAAACATTTTGCGAAATTAGACACCCTTGAAAATCTTTTGCAACGCTGATTTCAGAGGTCCTTCTGGGTTCAACGATGATTGACTATCCATACTTGCATCCATCGAAGACTGCAGACTTCCTCTGGAACCAGTTTTACCACTAAACCTCCTAAAAACTCTCGCAAAACGATCAGATTTTTTCACGGGGGGATCAGTCTGATCCACGACATTACCAGACGGCATGGCATTCATGTCTGGAGCAACTGCTGTAGGAAAATGACATTGGTCCACCTGGTCGGTAGACTGTGAGACATTGTCAACCGACAACCCATCGTCTACTGCATCAACGCACTGAAATGTATCATGGTGGTAACTCTGAGGAGCTTCTCCCTGTGTCTCGATTTTGAGGAGGGGCAATGCACCAGGTGACACTGTCGTGCTGAGGAATTTTGAAATCCTACGGCGTGCTGTGAATGCTGATGGACGGCTCGATGCCTTATAGCTCAACATTTCAAGAATTATCTCCCTACATCCAAGTGATAAGCAGTCAGGAAAGGATGCAATATTATAGGATGCAATAGCCTGCTTGATGGCCTGTTTATCCTTGCCTCCAAATGGCAACTTGCCAGTCACCAGCTCATATAGTGTCACACCCATGGCCCACACATCAACCTTCTCATCAGTACTCTGAATTGTCTTTGGGTCGACCTTCTTGTTCACAATCATATCAACTGAGGGAAGAGATATCACTTCTGGTGCCATATATTCGACGGTACCTACGGGAGATATTGCAGTTTCTTGTAGACAGCTCATAGTCAACCCAAAATCTCCCAGTTTGATCTTCATATTAGCATCCAGGAATATATTTTCAAGTTTGATATCTCTGTGTATGATATTCATGGAATGTAAATGGCATAAAGTATCGAGTAATGGAAGAGCAATGCCCTGCAATGCATCCTTTTCATGGAGAGCTCTTTTTCTTGCAAGAATCCATTCCAGCAAATCACCTCCACGACAGTATTCCATCACTATATAGTAGTGAAGGTCGTCTGCAAATGCAAAATATACCTTGACGATATTCGGAACTTTCTTCAAGTCCAGATACTGCATCATCGCCACTTCTCGCTTGATTGCTCGCAGCTTGGTATGCGAAACCTTGTTTTTAAAATAGACTTTGATTGCAACCTCAAACCCTGGGACCCCACCTGGAATCACTGCCTTTTTACAGTAGCCTTTGTAAATCATGGTATCCCTGCGTAACATGGTGATTTACAACATGTGAATACGTGTTCATCAGATCAAGCATGTCAAGAAAAAGGCACACGTACTTGCCCCGACCAATTTCCACCAGTGACTCAAAGTCCCTTCCAATATCCCATTCTCTTTGTTCAAAGAGTCCCTGTGGAAACTTTGGCTGATCATTTCTTTTGACATCCAGTGGATGTACTTGAGCTCGGATTCCTATGACATCTTTTGCTGGCTGATCGTCATAACGAAACTTGGATTGATCAGTCATCGTCATAGCGAGATGAGCACACGAGGAAAAAAACACCTGCAGTATACAATGCTTCCCACCACTCCTTTCTAACGTATCGATGGGTCGTATCTATCTATACCTAGACGAGTAGTAAGGGTATCGGTGAGATGCAATGATAGAGGTTCGGATCGACACGTGGCAACACACTGTTGTAGTACCCAAGTGTGCCCTATCCCTCTCCTTGTTCCGTACCTATATCTGACAACACGAACGCTACTCGTTCCTTGCACCAGATCCCATACTAGATTCTGTAACATAAATAATAATAATAATCATAACTTAGTATCATGATCGAGATTGTAAACTTTAAGATTGAAAGGGTATGACCACTCGCCTGTGTCTTTTGAGAAAAAGTCTGGTCACTGTTGACTGGTGACCAATCAAACAGTTGATGAATATTTTATTATTCCTACGTAGATTCTACTGCGTAATTCTAAAAGATACTCATCTGTCCTTGATCTTCAAAAGGTTTGTATATGATCGGTGTGGACGATTCCAGGAGATCCCCGAAGGCAGTCGACCGTCCCATGGGTATTGCCTGCCTGGGACATGGGATAGAGAGGAGTTGGTTGAGAGGTCGTTGACAACTCTACTTGTAATTCTCTTACATGTACATCTACAACGAACATATGGACCTTTGATTGCATTTGAACATTCTTACTGTATGTTTGGTATCGGTGTGCTATTGTGATTTGCATTTGGTAAACATATCAATCATTGCTTCCACTGAGCATAATCCCTTGCATGGATATTCTGAAAATACGATACACTTGGCGTCCCTCGATTTACGATCGAGCGAGCTGCATGACTTGATATCACAATGTAGTAATCCTTCATCTACATAGTCTACCTTCAGTCCAAGCATCCAGGCCCCGACGGTGACATCTTCATTTGAATATGCTTGCAAAACCTCTTTATTACTTGCAAGGAACCTTGCCACTGGGGCAGAAAACCCATAAAAATGTCCTCTCGCGTGTCGCGGATACTGTGGATCGTCAGAATCACCGTTTCCATCTCCAAAACGCCAGTGATTTTCCTCAAACCATCGGCTAGAAGAATCTTTAACAACTGGTCCAGACTTCATGCTCCCCAAGTAGACATCACCCTTACCACCTAAGGAATCAAGAAATACGGATAAACGATCTGGAAAGATGAGCAATATATCAATGGATAAAAAGTAAAACGCTGCGCTGAGCTCTTTGACTGCTCTCTCGAGTCCATACAACACTCTGTGAGCCTGCATGGATTTCCCACCTTGCGTCTCTATCAAAATAATGTCAGAGGAGGATATTGCTTCCTTCTCTACCTTCTTTTTGTGAGGTCCAGAGGACTTATTATCTATAATGAATTGAACAATCACATTTGATTGTCTAGCTGTATGGCCCCAGGAGTTGCGAATGGCATCTCGTGATCTTTGATTTTGGGGCTCAGATTGGACAAGAATCACTGCAGTGTACTTTGCGGGCTCCTCTACAAACAGGGATATCTCCTCTGCATCACTCTCTGACTTTTTCCAAGGTAGTTTAGTGTTGATATCATTCCAAATCTTGCTTAGCTGAGTGTTTCTCTGGGTGATGATATCATCCTTTCTTGAGATTATAGCCCTGTCACTTGGCTCAATAGTACTTTCCTCAAATCGCGCTGGAGAATGGTATGCCTCTATCCATGAGTTTAATTTACTATTTCTTGCATCTACGAAAACTTGCAGCTCGTGTATGCCTACTGGAACCGGGGGGAAACTGATGTTGAACGCAAGCACTTTTTCCTGCACAGGAAGCTGCTGTTCTTCCTCTCCCTTGACATCGCACATTTGTAGGGTATCAGTAGGTGGTGCCTCGTATCTCTCATTTGTATCTGAAGAAGCAATCACAGTGCCATCGATCGCTACAAGTGTGTGAAACGAGTCCTGGTCCCCTCCACACACACAGACCCAACCAGTCACATGTCCAGCCTCTATTCTGTCAACTGATGCGACAATACTTCCAGTAGGCACTTGAAACTGCTTTTTATAACTTGGAAGATCAATTCCTATACCCTGAATTTCATCAATGGTGGCTCCAGGGCGACGAATACTGTAGAAAACTGGCTCATTTTTGCAATTCTCATGGCCTGTTGGCATTCCAGGCTGTATACCTGAGGACTCTTGTCGACGCACAGATTGATACTGTGTGTATACAATTCTCTACAACATAGGATGATAGATAGATGGACTTTGATGGCCTATATCCTTGCATGAAAATAAAACAGACGTACCAGTTTGGTTAGCTCCACGTGGCTCGTCCATAACCTGCATGAATAGGGGTAAAGGTCGCATCTTTAGTATAAAATGCATGTATGTATCTGGAAAGCACGTGAAAATGTACCTGTTGACAACATAAAGTGAGGCTATAATGGAGAAAAGTGTCACAGTGGAAGGCCTAGAACGAGCCTGGAAGGCGCTCGCTAGTTTATTACGCATGAAATATGCAATGGAACATGTACATTAAATTAAACGAATAATTATGATAACTATGTTGCCATCTCGTCGTTGCCTTGTTCATCAGGTATGTTTTCGGTTGGACGATGCTGCCCAGTGACTATTCCTGGGCGCCTATTCATTCTCATTTTCCATACCACCAGACCAGCAAACGCTACGATCCAGAGAAAGAGTGTTGAGTCCATTGCGTCCTCTATCGCCTCAACATAGTTTCCTAACGATACGATGCCTTTGAATGGCGCATACAGTGCATTGACAGCCTTGGCAAATGCAGTTGCTCTGGGGGTTTCCAAACCATCACTCTCAAATATGGGGTTGATGAATGATGCTAGGTATTTCGGTACCATAGGTTTCAAGACTGCATCCCAGGAATTGTGGACCTGAAGCCAAGTGAGTGCCAATACACTTGGAAGATATGCTCCAGTCCCTGTCATCATTGCCTGGTCATAATATCTCTTCGCTATGTGCATATCTTTTGGCATACCAAGCCCATATTGGTGCATATATCCCAAATTAAAGAGGGCTCTTGGATGATTTATTTTTGATGCTGCCGTATAAAGACTTCCAGCCTTCCTCAGGTCAACATCTATTCCTTTTCCATACCAGTAGGCATCTCCCAAGGGCACCAAGGCATCGTGATTTCCCTGAGCCGCTGAAATTTTGTACATATACGTAGCCAAGTCATCTGCTCGGTATCCATGATAACCATACATATGTTGTAACATCCATGCAGCATTGTTCTGCGCAAGTTCAACTCCAATTTCTGCAAGTTTCAAATAGTTATAAAGCGACCATCCATAGTCCCCATTTTCGAAATCATTCGATGCTTCATTGACAGATGCCCATCCACGTTCCGACACTTTTTTAAGAAGGGCTACTGCAGATTCGCACAAGTTTGCTACGCCAGATCCGGTGCCCATGAGATATAGAACAGCAAGATTGTATGATGCAAGCAAGTTTCCACCTCTGGAGGCTTTTTCAAAATACTGCATGGCACCTGGCAAATCTTTTGGGGTGCCCCATCCATGTAAACGGACCAATCCTGCATAAAGTATATTTGATGAGAGGGATGTAGGTTGAAGCGCAAAACAAAAGGCAAAATAACAATGTGCAACACATCGCTGCCGACAGGATTTGAACCTGCGCATCTCACGACAACGGATAACTAGTTTCACACTCCCATCAACCAGGTTGGCCCATGGGCCCCTCGGATTGATCTCAGTGTGCTAATTCAAGTCCGTCCCCTTAACCACTCGGGCACAGCAGCTAGAGTGCACATGAGGGATTTTTTTGCGCGCTATTATAAGATTGAAAAGACACATAGCCGTACCTGCGTAGAATTGCGCGTCTGACTTGCCAAACCAATCTTTACTAGCATCTGCTGCACTAGTTAGATATCTAGCAGCCAAACCATGATCGACAGGAGTTCCTTGACCCGTCAAATGCATGACTCCCAGACCAAGAATTCCGCTAGGATGACCCTTCTCTGCTGCTTTCAAAAACCAAGCCTTCGCCGTCGCATTATTCTGCGACACTGCAATTCCATTGGCATATGCATGTCCAATATGTGCCATTGCATCTGCATCCCCCATGTCTGCGGCTTGCATCAAGTAGTCCAGTGCACTGACAAGGTCTTGCTCTGGCCCATGTGTCAACAAATGGGCCACAGCCCTTGCGGCATCTGCGTGACCATAGTCAGCAAACCATTGGTAATGTAAAAATTCGTGTTCGGCGGTAGGAATAGCCCTGGCCTCCTTGTTGACACCCACAAATCTCTTCTTGCTAATCGATGGGAGGCCCCCATTAATAGTGGCAGCAGAAATGACTGTAGATGCCACAGGTTCATAATACAATGCAGCAGTTTCGCAGCTTTTCTCCACCCCAAGTCCATGTAAAAATCTAAAACCAAGGGCCATTTTAGCGACAGGATCGTCTCCTTTTGCAGCAAAATAATAATGCAACATGGCCAGGTCCATGTTTGGTTTTTTCAGGATGAACAAGAGATTGCTCTGATTCGGTGCAACAGGTTCCAAGCCTAATGAATACATGGTGGCAAGATCCGCCTGAAATTCTTGATTTCCTATCTTGGCAAGCTCTTTCACAAGTTTATGAGCTATTGCAGGGTTAAAAGGTGCACCACGACCACTTCGGAATGCATAAATGAGTTCCCTGACTGCTTCCACATGATGAATGCTGCCATTCCTCCAAGTAATATCAACATCATCAGATGTATAAAACGTTTCACCATCCATCATATGCCCAGCGGGACTTGTGTAATTCATAGAAAGATGAACCACACCAGCAGCTGCATACAACTGGTGCACCGATATTTTCAACTCCTCTTGAGAAGCACTAGCCTCTTGTCTGACTGCCATGGCTTTATTGTACAGCATTTTTGCACGTGCCTTCTCCCTCTCTACTTTATCTATATCATCTACGGTGGTCGAATTTGAGGAGGATGTCACCGTATCATTGAGAGTCTGCAACTGACAAGACCCAAAGTTACAAACCAGCAGAAGGATCAACAACACAAGGCCCAATTGGTGAATCATTCTGACTACTTCCTGAATATGTTGATCAAATACTTAACGACGTTGGTGCATAATAATGACTGATCCAGCCAGGAATCTTTGGGAAAACTCTTTGTATAAATTTCGTAGTGACGCAATCTACCAAATCTCAGGCACCATCACCAGAACAAATGCCTCTGATCCCTATTGTATTGAATTATATAGATTTATATATCGGTGACGGATGAATACAGCAACGTATGTGGTCACGTGAATGAACACAGGCCCGGGCCTTGAAAAGTCACCTAGATGAGTTTTTTTTTGAGATTTTGGAGTTTCTCTGCGTGAGTATATTCCATCTCATCGCAACGGGATGAATCGATTATAATCTATCCAAATACTAGTTTTGAGCTAGGGTAGTCCAAGAAGAAGAAGGAGCCTGTCCAAATAATGTTGCGTCGCGCGACCTCTACCATTGCAGGTCTTGCAAAGCAACGCCTGTTGAACAGCCAACGGACGATTGTGACTTCAGTTTATAGATTTGATGATGAAAAAGATGCAAGCGCTGCGAGTAAAGAGGTGCGTCGGAACAGCTGGAGGTGACTCTGTCATCATCAACGTCCCTGTATTCTCTCCTTCGTTTTGTCATTGAGCACATGACATAGTATGCATGTATACCTGTAGGAATTTGTGAAAAAATTCGAACCATTGGGAGGGACTCTTGCTCCCCCAGAGTTCCCAAGTAACTATATTGCCTCTGAGAAGAAAGAAGAGGGAAGTGGAACTCCAGAGAAGCTCAAATTTAACTTCTTCATGCCACATGATACTGTATTCAGAGGAGAATCTGTTGATTTGGTTCTTATGCCAGCAGTTACTGGAGACTTTGGAGTAATGCCAGGGCATGTGCCTACTGTTGCAGAGCTTCGCCCTGGAACGGTGACTGTGCACAAGGAATTGGATAAGGAAGTAGAGAAATATTTCGTCAGCGGTGGTTTTGCATTTGTTCATGAAGACTCGACAGCGGATGTGTGTGCTGTGGAGGCTGTACCACTGGATGATTTGGATCCAGAAGCCATCAAGGCTGGACTTGCAGAATACACTGCCAAACTTGCATCAGTTCAGGCAAAGGGCGATGATTACGAAATAGCAGCGGCCCAGATTGGCGTGGAAGTATATTCTGCTATGAATGCAGCAGTTGGTAATTGATTATAGATGCTTTTAATCATGTTATATGTGGAGTAAAATCATACATTGTGTTCAAAAACTCGTCCCAAAAAAATCATGCAAGCTTGGGGGAGAGCAGTTGCATAGATGGGGAAAATACTGTTTCATTCAAACACTAGATATCCTAGGTGATGTTACTTAGATGATTGTTCCATCTGGGATGGTAGCATCCTTCGTGACCACAATGACACCATCACGGATGACATATCCTTCATCTTCCCGCATGGCTTCTTGTACATTGTCAACATTGACAATGCGACAGAATCGTCCGATTCTAGCGTTTTTGTCTACGATGGCTCCCTTGATGTGAGTTCCACGGCCAACTCCGATTGGAAGACAATCAGAGAACACCTCACAGTCTCCTGGTTGCTCATAATAATCAGCTCCCATCAACAATGAGTCTTCTATGATGCAGTCCTTTCCAATTCTAGATCTAAGACCGACAACGGAGTGCATCACTTTTGTACCAGACTCGATGGTGCATCCATCTCCAATAATAGACTTTTCAACGGTGGCATCAATTACCTTGGATGGTGGAAGGAAGCGTGACATTGTGTAGATTGGAGCATCCTTATCATAGAATGAAAATGCTGGGTTGGGAGTGTCAGTGAGGGCCAAATTGGCATCATAGAAAGCCTTCACGGTACCAATATCTTCCCAGTATCCATCATACAAATATGCCTGGACATGCATTCCCATATCCTTTGCTCCAGGGATGATGTCACTTCCAAAGTCATGTTCCTCTGTAAAGTGCTTGCCGAGAAGATCTTGCATGGCAGATGCTTTGCACACGTAAATTCCCATGGAAGCAATGTAAGGCTGCTCAGCTGCTTGTTCTGCGCTCAATCCAAGAACTGTGGTATCAACCTGCATTGCTTTGAGGGCATCACCCTTTGGCTTCTCTGCGAATTCAACAATCTTTCCAGTGTCATTGATTTTCATCAAACCAAATGCCTCTGCTTCCTTTTCCCTGCATGGAAGAGCGGCGACAGTAATATCGGCACCTGACTGGCGATGTGCCAAAACAAACTCAGAGTAATCCATTCTGTACAAGTGATCACCAGACAATATCAAAAAGTCCTCAATCCCATCTCTGCATGCTTCCTCAAACAACCAGAGGTACTGACGAACAGCATCAGCCGTCCCCTGGAACCATTTTTTGCTAGAAGTTGTCTGTGAAGCTGCCAAAACCTCAACAAAGCCTCTATTGGTGTACCCTCCAACACTTGCATTGTATGCCTGGGACAAGTGACGATTCAACGAGGCAGAGTTAAACTGCGTCAAACAGTAGATTTTGTTGACTCCAGAGTTGATACAGTTGGACACTGGGATATCAATCAATCTATAGTTTGCTCCCAAAGGCACAGCTGGCTTTGCACGCTTCTTCGTGAGAGGGTAGAGACGAGATCCGGCTCCTCCTCCCAAGATGATGCCCAGCACTGTCTTTGACATATCATAGATGGTCTTGTCACTTGGCATCTTGCTGGCAACCTTTGGATCGGCATCCTCTTTTATCTCAACACTTGCGCATGTTTTGAAGACCTGTTTCTTTACAGCATACGTTGTGCGCTGAGACAGACAGCGCTGACCTCTGACAGCGTGGACTGAGGACAGTCCAGATGCTACACATTGACAGGATAAGACCGGATAAGATAAGCATATAAACACCACCAAATGTAACCGCAGTTTTCCTAATTGAATATAGTATTTCAAAGAACAGTATGTATGGCCTTGTGAACACGAATACTGGATCAGATGGAAAGATATATTCCCTTGGAAGCGACAGAATCAACGGGTTACGTACCAGAATGGGTGTTGGCTCTTTTACAGGATATCTGCATCGCGACCGGTATATATTAGATCACAATACGTATAAAAAGTAAGAAAATTTAGTTTATGGCTGCAATGCGAACCCTGATGCCATTAGATTGAATTTCTGTCCATGCAGACCGATGCAATGGTGCCTGACCAAGATCTGACCCTGCCTGCATGACCATGGGGATGACCCATCCCATCACAGCAGGGTGTTGTTTATTGATGGAATACCACGTTACAAGGCTCTATTTTATTTTGTTCTCTTGTAAATCTTTTGTAACAGAGGCATGAATACATCCTTTGATAAGATTGTCTGCCCCTCAATCTTTGAAATCATATCATTATAACTGCTTGTCTCATACTCCTTGAACAAGGCTTCCAACCCAAGATCATTGTACAAGGACTTTATTGCCTTGACACATTCAGGGTCAGCCTTGCCATAGTTCTTTTCAATCACCGATCGCTGCTCATCAGTGGCACGGTCAAGAGCTTGCACAACCAGCCACGAGCACTTATTGTCCTCAATATCAGTTCCAATCTTTCCAATCGTCTCAGGATCCCCGAAACAGTCCAAATAGTCATCTTGAATCTGGAAATATTGGCCCATGGTCATGCAAATGTCCTCAGCAATCTCATATGCCTTGTCATCTGTGACACCATGGAGACGCAGACCACATGCAATCGGAAGATAAAAGGTATAAAAAGCAGTTTTATACGTGACAATTCTCATGTAACGTTCCATAGTGTATCTCGTCAAATCAACCGTTCCAATAGGTGCTGTTGTCGTATCCAGCAACTGTCCATGAGCTGTCTGGTGTGTCACTTCATGGAACAGGTCCATCAAATGCACATAACAGGTCACGTTGTCACTAAAATGCTTCTTGAGTATTCTGTAAATACAAGATTCAAGAATAATTCCATCATTGATTGCAATCAAGCCGATATCTGGCTGTTTATACCAGCATGGCTGCCCACGACGAGTGATGGAGTGATCCATGATATCATCTGCAACTAAAAAGTAAGCCTGAAGAAACTCAATGCACCACCCAAGCATCCTCGCTTTATGTGCCATATCTCCATCTATATCTCCTCCGGCACATGCTTTCATGGCATCAAGAACAGCCATGCCTCTGTTCAACTTTCCGTGAGGAACATTGTAGTTGAGCATCCTCTCCATCCATTCCTTTGACTGATCAGGCTGCTCATTCCCTAACAAGTCATCATCCACAAGTTCTTGACGTAATTGATCAAACACTTTCAAGAATTCTGCCTTTTCCTGATGAGCATCCGTCTTTTGTCGTTGCTGCTTAGAATCGCCCATCGTCGTTCGATCGTGTTACGAATTATCTCTCTCTACTGTAGACAAATCTCTGCCCGTATCTATGATGTAAATATATATGATATATCACAAAAACAAACATCGTGAATGGGATCGCGAGGCATTTCATAAAGAAGATTGTCTTCACTGTCAGAGTCTGTCTCCATGGGCAAGACAAGTACTTGTCTGTAAACGTGCACATGTCGTACATGTACATGTCTAGAGCAGACAGAAGTATAGGATGGATCGAATTCTTCTACTTCCATACAACGTGTCAAGATTTCAAGTTACACAAATATATACACGACAACAAAGAACTGAGCTGAACAGCAAATCTACACTCATGGTTTCTTCATCAGCTTGTCCCATCGATCATTCTCACTCCAATGATATGTTTGCCACAGTAATCCAGCTCCCACACCAAGAACGAGTCCGACACCTATTTCCTTTGCTGCAGATACCTGACTGGACTTGCCCCCATCCTTACTGAACATCTGAACTGCACGAATTACCTGCTTACTTGCCTGAGAACCCGTACTCATCGTTATTATATATTAATTTACTGATGCGTATACGCTTTTCCTTGTTTCCTTTGTTCTCTCGTGGAAAAGAACACGAGGTGATGACAGATGACGAAGCAAGTTCCTTGAAACAGGACCTCGGGTATATCCTAGTAGTATTCCAATACTTTAAGGAATCTAAGTTATAGATATAGAGTCCAATGGAAGTGATCTATGCATCAAAAGCGGGGCGTGTCTGATATCGTTTCCGAGTATTGGTTTCAACTACAAATGAAGAATAAAAAAGGTACATTGTCGTACAGAAGATTGTACAATGCGCCCGAATCTCGCATGTCGCGACATCGAGGCTACGTGACACGTTTGTCAAACAAACGGATTCGTTTCTCAGGATTCTCACAGAAATTTCATACTATTTCTTACATAATCGTTACAAAAATATACTTGTCCATCCATTTCTATTTGGATGAAATCGTTTCGTCGCTGATACGTCGTTTCTTGCTACCTGCGTGAACGTGTACCATGTGTCAAGTTGTGGTACCGAATGACCACCATAAAGGTCATACTAGACAACAAAATGCCCAGTATTATGATCCAAATGTTTTGCCCAATGATTTGATACAGTTGGATCTGTTTGATGGATATTTCCAGTCGCCTCCTGCTTTGAATGGCAACGGCAACGGCAACGACTTTGTCAACTATGGTGGTCAGTTGCCCCAGTACGAAGGGAATCTGATGTATAACAACAATCTGAATGTCGTTATGGGTGTTCCAAACAGCGCACCACACATGTTCCCGGTGGAACAGACGCACGAGCTGGGTGCCCCACAGCCTGCCAAGCAAGCTGGTGCTGCCAAGCCTGGGAGACCTCCAGCTGGAAAGAGGAAGAGCAAAAAGACTCCTGAAGAGGCTGCTGCCCAGATTGAGCGCGTCAAACAGAGAAGGAGAGAGTCTGCGCAGCGCTCTCGGAACAGAAAGTGCGAATATGTCAAGACCCTTGAGGAAGAGAATAGAATATTAAAGAATGAGAATGAGTATTTGCGGCAACTACTATCACAAAAGCAATCGTTTGATTCTGCAAAGGAAGTTGCAACAGGAATTGTTGGAGAATCAGTGATTTCAAGAATGGAGGGTGAGCCTGTAGTGAAACACGAGAGGGCGTCTTCTAGTGGATCTCTCACGCCATCACTCGAAGAGTTGATAGAAATGAATGAGCCACTACCTGCTCTAAGTGACATCCTTGGCATTGCCATGTAAGTTGACTGCATAGTATACCTTTGTTGGATGCCTTGTATGGGCATCATAATTCTTTCCTCCTATTATGTCATTACATGTCATTACTATATATATATACCTGTAATTAGTAATTACTGTGCTCATTGATTGTGTTTATTTCTAGTACTCTTCGAATGAAAGAAATCCGCCGAGGGAGGTAGACATGCGCCATCTGACTCGTCAATATACCCTGATGATACACTGCATGTCTGTGTTTTGTCATCCTCTTGCTGGGTTTGGGGGACAGCAATGTCCTCTTGTAGTTGCTTTTCGTCGCCATTGCCATCACCATCTTCGCTGTTATCAAATGGTCCTTTAGAAGAAAGATCTTCTGGCACAAATAGACGCGGCAGTGTTCCATTTGTGCTGTAGGAGCTCGGAATCATTCCAATGGCACATGGAGTCCAATCTTCCACTTTAGACCATCCCCTCTTCCGCTTCTTTTCCTTTGGCTGTATCTTCTCTATATATGTACCCATACCCTCCAAAAGATCTTGCGTGGTTGGTACAGTGAGGAACAAGGAGACAAATTCCTGTAGAAAATCCAAATCGTTCTGGTCACCTTTCTGAATGCACCTGTCACATGCAGATTTCAAGAGATCGACAGAGGTTTCAAATTCCGCATCCACCACCACATCGATGAATAAAATCATACGTTTCTTATAGACGTCATTTGCATGCTTTACAACGAGCTCTCTTAGGAGAGAGACCAGTATGGCAGTGTCTATAACATCAAGGGCAACCTGAAACCAGACTGGATTTCTTTCAGACACATCCGCACCTACCAAGGATTGGAACAGGTTTTCTATATAATCATGGACAAGAATTGATGGCATGTTCTTCCATTCATCCGATATATGCTTCATGGCACGTCCACATCCAATCATGATTGCCTTGTTCGTGTCATCCTTGCAGGCACTCTGCTGACATGCCTCGACAAGAATATCCTCTGCACCACCTGGAACCTTTGACCGCAATTCGTTCAACAGCGCCTGTCGTTCTTTCTTGCTTTTTCTAACGTCATATTCTACCTTAACTTCTCCTTCTGCCGCAGAATCCTCCCTTGATGCCGCCAGAACATGTGATTCAACATATGTATCAAAGACTTGTCGAACCTTTGCTTTTGAATCAAGGATATGTCTCTTCTGTGCAGTCCAATACCGTTTCCGAAGCCATTCTAAAGCTAAACGCGAGCCTATTCGCAGAGTTGAGAGCGTCGGTAATTCATTATGCGTCGATTCATGTCGAATATCCACAAGAATCCTTGGAATTCCAACCTTACCCGCAAGACCTGAAACCGACGCTGCCACCCTTCCTTTCTGAGCCGAATCCACCACCCCATTCACAAATCGTACTATAGAAATAGAATATTGCAATCGCATCAACTGATCTGACATCCCAGGCTCATTGAGTTGGATTTCCCTCAGGTTTGCGGTTGCATCCACTCCGACCGGAACCCTTCCACGGATTCTCCACGCTGCAACCATAGCAAGACCCTTTCGTACAACATCATGATCTTTCTCATCAAATAAATAGCGACCAACCTGTTCCCATTCATCCCAAGAGGCCCAGGGAACGAGTCTGCCTGCCAGTGACATGACAAGGGTCTCCAAGAATTCCAGAGAATGGCGTGTATATTCTACTATTCCAGTGGCATTGTGGTCGTATGCATTTTAATTTGTAATATAAAATCTATCTACTTGATGCAACAAGTGCTTTGGTGATATCTTGATCATACTGGATCATTCTCTCTTTAAAACTCTCCCCTGGAATCATGGCCCCTTCATCAAGAATCCCTCCCATGCATTCATCAATATGATCCAGATCAAAATACTTGTCCATCTCTACAGAGTATTCGTCTGCATTCATCTTACTACCCAAAAAGATGAGCTTTTCTTTTGTCACAGGGTCAACAAATGGTCGAATGGCTTTCCAGAAGATTTCAAACCAAAACGGGGGTTTAAAATTCACAGCCCTACCAAGCCGCTCTGGGTAATGATTCTGTACTATAGAAAGTGTCGACAATGACACTTTCCATGGTGGCTGATTACTTCTAGAATACCCAACATAGTCCAACAACCATGTCATTTTCCCATCAGGGGCTACACAGAACACTCGTCCAACGTTGGATCTGTACAATTCACATCAACATCAAATATATACAAGACATACCATGTGCTCGCCCGTTCCATCACATAGACCACGTATTTCAGTTTCAAATCATTTGGACTCCCACGCACTTCATTCCTTGGCCGCATGAACACCACTGGTCTACCATCCTTATCAAAATCATCGAGTATCGTTACCTTTTTCAACTCTGCTTCACTCTTAATCTCTTCCCACGTTATCTCTTCTGGCTTGTACTCTGCCCTCCAAGCAAGGGTATCCTTGAGCATTTTCCCAGCTTTGTGCAGATTCCACTGTCTTGCACGTAAATATCTCACATACGTTCCATACGTACAGAACAATGCATGAGGAGGGTGGGACTACGGCAAACAATCCAAGTCAGAAGTCAATTCTAGGTCAGAATTCAATTCAAGTCAGAAGTCAATTCAAGTTCAAATGGAGAGACACTCCCTCCCAGTGAGCAGACATCTACCTACCTGAACTATTTCACTAACTTCTTCTTGTAGTTTCAGAACGAGATCAGCCTCTTCCTGCGAGATCGACTGAGCGAAAAGCTCGACCTCTTTCACACTTTGTTGTGATTCTGGATGAGTCATCTGACCACGATCTCATGCACCGGCCTCGATCAGAAGTTTTTTTTTATCGTTTAATTATTGTATCTTGATGATTCTCATCATCTCATTCCCAGTATCGCTTCATGTATCTCCAGACTCCCAATGGGAGTCTCCAATACAGGGAATTCTGTATCACCACCTGGTGGTGGACTTGGGGCAGAGAGTCTCTGTTGTTGTTCCAACCATCCATGCGTTGACTACTCTTCTGAAGTAGTATGATCATCATCATCATGAGATGTGATGCACGTACACTACGAGTAAAATCAGACAGATTTGAACCCTGTTCCTTTGGTGTAAAGTACGAGTGCATTGCCATACCATCAAATGGGATGCTGGATGGGACGCTGATTCTGTCTGCAGATTCAGTGATTCACACGACGTCGATGTCTCATGGTAGGTAGATACATCTACTAGAGTACTCATTAAATAGAAAAGATTTCATCTTTCAAAGGTATGTGGGCAAAGCAATCATAGTTGTCATCATCATCATACGAGCTGTTGTTGGATTAAAAAGGTTGGTGGTTGAACGGTTGGAACGAGACTGTCTGGGTTTCATACCACCACGATAGACTTGAAAACAGACGTATAGTAACGTACTACATTCATTTCTGATACGATACGAGAGATACCTAGGGGTGTGTGTGTGACGCGTTTTCGTTTCGATTTCAGAGTGGTCACTGCATGGATCGCTACACGAAGCCTGGTGAGGTGATCACCAATGGTCACATGGATTCCACGAATCCAATGTATAGTAGGGTGTATGATGGATTTAGACCAGAGGATAAAGCGTCGGTGGCTACGGAGAGTATAAAAGTGTTTGACGCCGAGAGAGCAGAGAAGGACTATAACAAACCCTCGTGTTGGAGCCGATTCAAAATTCTGATTTGGGGAACTCTTGCTGTGGCGCTGGTAGCTGCTGTAATTACTATTTCAGTCATCATGGTGGAGACGGATCCAGAAAAAGGAACTGTGGCGACATCTGGAGCTGCTCCTGCTGCTGCTCCTGGGGCACTCCCTGAAGAAATTGTGTTGCCTGGAAAGCCAGGGTCGTCCCAGATCGAGATGACTCCTGACCTTGCGAAAGAAATTGAATCAAAAGCATCTGACAAAGATGGGACGCTAGAGATTATGAAGAATCCTCCGTTTGCAGTGCCTGCTGGGTGGACTCCTTTGTGGTGGGATGAGTTTAATGGGGATTCTCTCAACCTGAGGTGGTGGAATTATCAGTATGGATACGGAGAAACAGAAGGATTATGGCAGTGGGGTAATAGAGAGGAACAGTTTTATACAGATAGAGAATCAAATGTGCGTGTGTCGGATGGGACTCTGAAAATCACAGCACTCCGTGAACCCACAGTCCTGCCAGATGGGTATACATTCCAGTATACGTCTGGTAGAATAAACACAAAGGGAAAAGCTGGATTCTATGGAGGTATGAAAACAGCTGACGGGAGACAGTGGAATACTATTAAAATTGAAGCATCGCTGAAAGCGCCGAAACCAACAGTAGGAACCTGGGCAGCCTACTGGATGCTACCTATTGATCAGAGATATGGTGCATGGGCAACCTCTGGGGAGATTGATATCTACGAAATGAAGAATGAATTTAAGAAGAATAACATGGCATTGCATTACGGGGGTCCATCGCCCAAATATGACGTGAAATTCAACGAATATGAGAATAAACCTGGTGGTGGTACATTTAGTAGTGAGTTTACAGTGGTGACTCTGGAGTGGTCTCCTGGGACGATTGAAATGTTCATGGATGGAGTAAAGTCGTTTAGTTTATCGAGTTCGAGCCTGAACAAAGATGGTTGGTTTAGTAAAACGCTGAATGGAGGTCCGAATTCACCATTTGATATGCCATTTTACATTATTCTCAATCTTGCGATTGGAGGAAAGTATCCTGGTGATGCAACAGAGGATACACTATCACCAAATACATTTGAAATTGATTACATCCGTGTGTTTGGGAAATAAATTGATTTTAACAGGGTATCATTCTAAGTAGGTCTTGTACGTGCCTGCAAGCATTAATGTATTTGGAAGGGCACCTGACCTGGGAGATAGGTATGTCACCGTTCCCTTTTCAAAATCAACATCCTGTATATAGATAAAACCAGCGATGTTTGTCGATAACAGAGTATCTGGGGATTTTGCATGTGAAACAGCGACCATGGTGAACATAATCTCGCGAAAGTCGGAGACTTTGTTTATTTTTAGAGGATTGGTCACAGATGTTGCACCAATAGGAAGAGCTGTCGTGGGTGCTTTTGGACCCCCTCCTACCTTGTAGATCTGCAAATCCTCGATTTTCGCATTTTGTGACGATGGCTGTAATTCTCTTTGTGCACCATAGAAATATTCTTCGACTCTGCGCCGCCGAGCACCACTCCTGTATTCTTTTGAGCGCAGCACCACACCATCAGATTTTGGAGCCTTCACTACTGACACCCCCTTTTTACTCAACAGGGAATGCATCTGGCTATGTAATCTATCTTGTCCTACTACTAGAACAGAATTTATCTGCATTGTTTCAATCGAGTGCAACAAGAGCTGATACCCGAGTCCCTCAACCCATCCCATGGAGTTGACAATCATCCCTGCAGCTGCAGCATTCTCATCCTTCTTACATCGATCCTCCAGCACTCCATGCAATCTCTCGACACAATGTTTATACAATTCAGGGTTATCACTAGGAGATACTCCACCATAATAAAAGACGACCGGCGGTTCTCCAGGAAAACCACCTTCCTCTACGTCGACAGGATTCTCCACAGCACATGCAGCCACACATCCAGGCACAGTCAGCGATCCTTGCCCTATATCCAGATCAGCAAATACCGGTGCTTTACCAGCTCTAACAGCATAATTGAGCAGAATTTTACACAGCGTGCTTTTCCCAGAGTCAGATGGACCCACAATCATAACTCGTGGAGGCTCGCTCTTGCCAGACAATGCTGCCTCTCTTTGGGCATGCAGCACGTCATGAATATTCACATATTGAGTCATCGGAGTCTCTCCAGCATCATATATGACTTCTGGAGTCCCTTCTATTTCCACGACGCAGCCTTGCCACGAATATATTGCAATCTTTTGACCAGTGATTTTTGTCTTTTGTGCCAAAATAAGCGACGTCCCAAAAATTTCAGCCTCCCCATCTTTCAACGTGACACATACATGTTTCAACCATTCTACTTCAATACGAAGTTCGTGACCTGGACGAACTGTGTGTGTCTCTACAGGTCCCCCCATGGCAGCAAGTGAATTCGGTCGACCCTGAAGAAAATCCTTCCGTGATTGATTTCAAACGTCGTGCAACAGAGTACGATCTACTATATGTAGTATTATATTTCACCCTCGTGGATGTTGGATCAAGGATTCCTTGAGAAGGAGAGATTCTTCAGGAGTGAAGAGAGAGTTCCTGCTTCCTCTTTGCTTATTTTGTGTGCTTTGAGAGGCAAACAACGAATCCACGTGTGTATGCTAGAAGAAATAAATATGATGTATAATATAGAAGTCTTAATTAATTTCTACTGATCATGCATAATGCATGCATTCCATGGTATCTATTTCTGCCAGATCTGGCTACTCTCAGCTGAGACTCTCAGCTCGCAGAGGAAAGATCAGATCTCAATATTGAGACCCTTGCAAGGGTCAGCAGAATTGCCATCGATCATTCATTCATTCATTCAACTACGCTAGTCCTACTACTAGAAGAAGAAGAACATGAAAGATCTGGCGTAGTGCACTCTTTGCAGAGTACCTTCTGCTCACAGGAGTAGATGAAATGGAACATCATCCTTCGTCCGGTACGTGACCCAGGTGTCGAGAAAATCTCGAGATGGTGCCAGGATAAAGCCAGTGTTAAACATGCGTACTCGTCATATTTATATTTAAAAATGAATGTTACAGTATCCAATACACGATTTAATGCCCCTGGGGTATGTATCTTCCCTCGTCGTCGTGTCCTTGTGACACCAAAGGCCATGTCGGAGAATGGGGTATCAGCCAGGAATAAGACCACTGTACACAAACTTGTGGAGTACTTTGGTGCAATTACAGTTCCAGGTATGTATATATCTTTATATAAATGAATATACAGTGAAATTAATGGATCCTCTTGGTTCCGTGAAATGTCCAATTGTCGCTGTCTTTCTCACACGCATATGCCAATGCAGGTTGTTACGATGCCCTCTCTGTTAAGATTTTACAACAAGCAGGGCATCAGGCTGCGTTAGTGTCTGGTGCTGCCGTGTCAGCCACGCAGCTGGGTGAGCCCGATCTGGGTCTTTTGACGGCACCGGAAATGGTTCGACGGACCACACAGATCTGTAACTCTGTCCCTACATTCCCTGTGATTGCTGATATTGAATCTGGTGGAGGTGGTGTGCTGAATGTACAGCGAACGATCAAATCGCTCATGGCAGCAGGTGCCCGTGGATGCATTATTGAGGATCAAGCATGGCCAAAGAGGACTGGAACAATCAGGTCTGTCCTTCCAAAGGAAGAATTCGTGTCGAAAATTGCTGCAGCGAGGGATATTATCGGAGAATCAGACTTTTTCCTGATCGCACGTACTGATGCTCGAAGCACTTCTGCGAAACGAGGATTGGAAGATGCCATGATCAGGGCAAACTACTTTGTTGATGCTGGAGCAGACGCTCACTTGATAGGAGGACTGAGATCTGTAGATGAGTTGCGTATTGTAGGCGAGAATACCACTGGTATGAGAGTTGCAAATATGGTAGAAGGAGGGGTAACCCCTATTTGTAGTACTGCGCAGTTGCAAGGCATGGGATTCAATATTGTGTGTTACCCTTTGTCTTCTCTGTATGCTGCAACACGTGCCCTTGTTGAGGTATATGGTGGATTAGCAGCGACTGGAACCAGTCAAAATAGCTGGGAAGATATGGTCAGTTGGAGAGCTTTCCAAGATATACTTGGATTAGAGGGGAGATATGCTTCTGAAGAACATTTTAATTCTGTACAGGGCCCAACATCCAACATTGAAAAGAGACTCAGGGCAAAGGTCAAGGGACTTGTCAAGCCTCATTCACCAGAGCACTGATTGATTGACTGCATATTGGCGGCAATAGTTTTCCTTGAAATGATATCAACTATGGTAGTAGTTCTGTAAGGCTGTATTATTAAGAGTTTTCGTAATATTACTTAGAATTAATTCTGGGCTCAAGAACAAAAAAATCCAATGTTATCGATAACGTTCCGAGAGCAATCGGGCCGTTACAATAGGGACGATTCATCAGTATCGCAGTATTTTCACTTTGTTTACTGATATTCTAGTATCGGGTATTTCAATCAGGATGATGAAGGTGAATATCCAGACATCCCAGCGACATGGAGCCTTGACTCCACATGTGAGAAACAACACGTCAACTAGGCACGTTTGTAGATCGAGTTCAGGGGATTCTGGACAAGTGGAAAATATTTCTATTGATAGACGGGTGGCGATGTTGTCCATGGTCTCTGGGTTGTCCCTTGTTGGTGGAGAATTTTCCCCAGCTAGTGCTCAGGAATATGAGACATTCTTTGGTGCTGCAAGTCCACCAACAAGTTATGGTGGGTATGGAGGAAATGCTGAAGAAGATGCAAAATATACGTTTGAATACCCTGCTGGCTGGAAATCATCTGTTCCTAACAAGGTTGAGAAGGGTACCCAGGGGATTGATTGCAGAGTTACAAATGTGCGTTGTGTTTTTTTATTGTCTGGCTTATGTATGCATACAATGATTTGACCTCCTTTTGTATATTGTAGCCTCGAAACAAGAGTCAAACGATTACGGTGATTACGTTTGGCCGAGCTGGAGAAGATAACAAGAGTTTCAAGCTCACTGACATAGAAACTACAGTTCAAGGCTTTGCTGGAGCAGATTATGATCTTCAGGATGCCATTGCCATGGAAACAAACAGGGTGAATGGCCAAAGAGAATTTAATGGAGAGCCTTACTATGACATCCAAATTGATAGCCCTGATGTGACCTATCTAATCACAGTGACTGTCAACTATGGCAAAGTGTTTGCTCTCTTTGTAAAGTCTCCAACAAAACTGTTTGCTGCTGATAAGGAAAAGTTACTGCATATCGTGGATACATTTAGAACTCTTTAAATGTAATGTCTGTGCGTATAATATATGTACTATCTAGTCCAGATCAGGCTGATCCTCTTTCTGATCCTCACTAGGTTTAGCCGCTTTTGGAATCACTCCTTCTTTACTAGATTTCCTCTGTTTCTTCTGCTTTGCCTACACATACGGTACCATCATTCCTCGCGCGTTGTTTCATCAATCAAAAAAAGTGTATGTCATCACTACGCGTACCTTTTGTCGCTTTGCTCTCCTTGCCGCTGTTTTGGCATCTTCGGCAGCATTCTTCTTCTCCAATGTATCCTACACACACATGTTGCTATGAAACCATGCAATCTATGGTGAAGCCACACATACATTTCTCCGCACCTGAAATTGTCTCTTTTTCTCTTCAGCTGCAGCTTCTGCCTCCATTTTCTTCACTCGCTCTAGTTCTCGTTGCTTTGCAAACCTATACTGATCAAACGTCTTTGAGTTTGCCCCTGCATTACTTCCCATTCTACTGTATTCATTATCCGGAACCTCCTCTATGATTCTCCTCAGTTTTACATCCAATTCATCTGCCTGTAACATCATCAATACAGTCATAACCATACAATATCAACCAATATTCAGCGCGACTAGCAAGAACCATACCTCTCGTTGCCTCTTTTCAGCCTCTTCCGGAGTGACTCGAGCCTGAACAAGCTCTAACTCTCTAACAGACGTACTGTCCTTGTATGGCTGAATAGACATACTTTGTACTATGATGAAATAGTTTACAACTCGTTTCTAGCCCTATCACTGTTCTATTGCTCGTGTTGTCGAATTGCTGTTGAGAAACAAAATGTCTCACTCTTGACGCTCTTCCTATACCCTTTCATTAGTGTGATACACGATATATTCTAGATATTTGATTTCTCAATGTCATTAAATATGATTATTGCTTTGAATTACGCGAGTATTTCCCTCTCATTTCATGCAATCAAAGTCATGGAAATATTTCCAGGAGATGATTCTCCAACTAGATTGCTCTGCATATTTCATTCGCACGTCACACGACATCTAGCACATTGTGATTTTGCTACATATATGGTTCAATATACAGGCTCATCACCACGTAGAGAATCGAATACTAGGAAGGATGCAGGCACCAACACGAAAGAGCATGCTTAAACCTGTCACAAAGTCCGTGTGGGGATTAGAATACTCGATCCATGGTACGGTGATTTTTTTATATCCAATAAGTATGAAAAGCGGTCGCAAAGCATACGGTTTCCAATGTAACTGTGCAAAGACAATTCCCTGCAGAATGCCCAAAGACTCACCAAGAAGAAGTAGCAGCAATATTTCCTGACACTGACATACAAGGTATGTATTGATTGTACATCCCCTTTGTTTATTCATGTAATCCTTGTGCCAATGGTTCACTTTCAATCTACCATACTTCAGGAATGCTGGTGATACCAACATGTCAAAAGTCAAATGTAAATCTTGTGGAATGGGGGGAATCAGCTGATGTGGAGAAGGATCGACTCCTCGAACATGTACGTGATACGTCAAATCACCATATACATATACGTGTGTGCACTTTTGTATTTCAACCATCATCCTACTACCATGTAGTTTGTTGAATTTGCCAAATGTGTCTGCGAGAAACTCATTGACCAAGGGTTTTGGGCAGATTATATAGATCCATGCTCGGGGTTGCCGATGATTCACAAGAAGGGGAACAGTGTTTATGGTGAAGTTCAAGGATTAGTGACCTTGCTGGGGTATCAAACCCAAAATGCTGGCTGCTGTAAAATCATCTTGCATCCTGTCTGGGGAAGTTCAGTCTACCCTGCCTCATTTTTCACAAAAGCTCCATTGGATGCGCTTGAACATGCAATCGAATATGCTGAAAGTTTAAAAAAATAAGTCATTTACTCATCGTGGTCGTATCCTTGTATAGAGGATGGCTGCATTTGAAGAAGTCGGCATCTGCCCAGAACTTGTCCATGCCGCAAGTGAACTTGGATGGAGGTATGTTCGTGGTTCTCGCAATCTTGTTTACTTATACATGTTTAATTTCATGTATATACAATGCATACAGTCTACCAACGGACATTCAGGCAGAAGTGGTCCCTTTGATACTAGGAGGAGGAGATGTCTTGGCAGCTGCAGAGACAGGGTCTGGAAAGACTGGAGCATTCTGTCTTCCTGTTGTTCAGATCGTGCATGAGAGATTACGAGGTCAAGTTGGTCGGTCTCACGTCGAAGAGAAAATCGACAGTTGTGTCATGAGTATGCAACATAGGAGTTCAATTGTTGCAATATCAGATGATGGTTTGCAGTGTCAGGCTCGGTCAGATAAAGAATGGGGTGGATGTCGAGCAACAGGTTGTATGAAGGGTAGAGGAAGATCATATTATGAAATTGTAGTAGAAGATGAAGGTCTCTGTAGAGTGGGCTGGGCGACCCAACACGCGTCTCTCGATCTTGGTACAGATGCAGAAGGTTTTGGGTATGGAGGGACTGGGAAAAAGAGCCATGGCAAGAAATTCGAGGATTATGGGGAACGTTTTGGTATGAATGATGTAATAGGGTGCTGGATAGATTTGGAATCAAAATGTCTAGGCTTTACGAAGAATGGGATTGATCTGGGGAAAGCATATGACATCCCAAAGGCACTGTGGCAGGTTCCGTTATTTCCCTCAGTGTCATTGAAGAATGCGCAGATACAGTTTCGATTCGAAGAAAGTACATTTCCAAAGGGCTTTAAAGAAGGTTTCTCTCCGCTTGCAAGGGTGTGCGAGTTTGAACATGGTGCAAGAGGTGACTCTGGACAAGAGCAGAAAAAAGGGCCACTTGCCCTTGTCCTAGAACCGGTCCGTGATTTAGCACAGCAGACGAAGGATGTCATGGAGACTTTTGCATCCACACTGTCATCTCCAAACGTTCCTGTATCGCTTGTTATCGGAGGTGAATCCGTTGCAGCACAGCTGAAGGAAATTGATGCTGGTGCTGCAATCATTGTAGGCACCCCAGGGCGAATCTTTGATCTAGTGAAACAAAACAAATTAGACGTGTCTGGAGTTAAGTTTTTCGTTTTAGATGAGGCAGATGCCCTTCTGGAAGCTGGACACAGGGAAGTTATTTTATCATTATTTAGACGTCTTGGAGCATCAGGCTCTGGAATTGATAGACTGCAAGTTCTGCTCTTCTCTGCCACGTTACATTCTCCAATGGTCACAAAGTTGTCACAAGAGCTTTGTCAAAATGCAGCATTTGTTGATCTCAAGGGTATGAATGCCTTGCCGGATGCAGTTGACCATGTATTAGTCATGGCAGATCCAGAGGAAGATAGAACCTGGCTTCAGTCGAGCCCCAATGTCTGGACCGACAGAATTCATGATTGTGAACCTCCTCTCAGCCCTACGTCCACTGGCTCAGAGTCGTGGTCGCATGCAGTAAAGGTATTGAAGCCTCGACTTTTACAGAGAATTTTGGATAGTCTAGACGTTAGCCAAGCTCTTATATTCTGTAGAACAAATTTCGACTGTGAGAACCTGGAGAAATTTTTCCATGAATTGGACAAAGGAGATGCGATGGAATCTCCTGAGAAGGGAGATAAGAGGAAACGTTGCACAAAATATAGTTGTGCGGTTCTTGCCGGAGCCAAGAGTATGGGAGAAAGAAGGGCTGCACTTGATGCCTTCAAGGAAGGCACTGTGAAATATTTGATAGCAACAGATGTTGCTGCACGAGGTATTGATGTCTCTGGACTTCCGTTTGTGATTAACATGACTCTCCCAGATAAGTGTGAAGATTATGTTCATAGATCTGGAAGAGTCGGTAGAGCAGAAAATCCAGGTCTCTGTGTCTCCATCATTTCCAATGTGTCTGAAAAAGTCTGGTTTTGCCGGAAAAAAGGTCTCAAGCCATGGCTCAACCCAACAAAAGAGAATACATCTGCAAAGAAGGGTGGCCACGGAGTCTGGATACAGGAGAAATTATTGTTGCGAGATATTGAAGAGAGGCTTGGTGCTCCCATTGTCTCGCTCCAAAGTGACATGACACTTCCATCAAGCCTTGCTGGTTCCATATATGGAAAAGGAGGAACTCGACAAACTGACGAGGCTGATCCGATTGCACAAGAGGTTGCTGCTCGAGTAGAGGCTTCCCGAGACTCGGTGAAACGCCTTGCTGAGCTGGAACACGAGGCACAAATGACATATTTTTCATTACAGAAAATGTTTGGATAGCAGATATATAAATGAACCAGGTCATGACCTGTTTCATGACAGTCAATGTAAAGGCTTATTGCCCCTGACACAACATGCATAAAAATCATCTTTGAATAAAACATCTACATCTGCGAAACCTGTCTGAATCATTGCTGATTTCATAAACTCTATTGTCTCTGGGTAATCCTTTCTATAGACGTGGTCCCAAACATCCTCGAGTTCTTCAGGTGTCAAACCCTTGAATGTGTCGAAACGCTTTCTCCACCTCACCATCATTTCCTCCCTACCAGACCCTGGTTCTGAATTATATACGTCTCCAAAATAAAAAGTCCCTCCAGGGGCAAGCATTTCATATATTCTACGCAGTAATACATGTTTTGTTTCTGGAGAAAAGTGGTGAAGCACAAAATTTGCCAAGATGACATCATATTGCCCTTGACCATCATTTTCTAAAAATTCCTCCAAGTCTCCTTCTATCATATTCACAGAACATATCCCATCCAGATTCTTCTCTGCTATATCTAACGCCTGGCGAGATGCATCAACCCCAGTATAAGACTCAAGTCTCACTCTAGAGTTTTTCAGGTTTTCTCCAAAGACTGTACTCGGTACATACGAGTCTCCACAACCCAGGTCCAAGACTCTTACAGATGTATCATCTTTCAGAGAATGTATATCCTTTGCCAATGCATCAATGAGATTGTAATGACACAGTTCGTTGTTGTCGACAATTTTGCGATACACATTCCATTGCTTTTGAAACAGCTCAGCGCTGCTGATTATCACCTCATTCACCATTATTTTATATTAGTATGCCAAAATATTTTATTTTAATGGCAATCGTTTCATCATGTTGCAGTATATCAGCGTCATGGCAATTGCCAGTTGCAACTGGGTCCGCGTCCCAACGAGTTGACTTGCAAATTCTAGGATGGGTCAAACCTGATTCTGTATATCAGATCTATACGAGTCGAGGAGTTCAATGAATACATTGTCTCTCCATGAAGTCTCTACATACATATCTAGTCTATCTACTACTAAAGCTATATACAACTCATACGATTACCATCATACCTGGAAGTAGACGAGAAGCTGGGATACTCTACTACTTGCCAAGTATAAGATACCTACAAAGGCTTAGTATACATGGCACGTAATCTAGGTAACATAACGTTAGTTGGATGCATCCATGCATATGTATATTAGCAACTGGAAGTACTGCACTCGCGAGGTGATGTAGTACGAAATATAAATAGAGGTCTGATTCATTCTATGGTAAAGTGTCACGTGTACCGTGCAGAAAAAATGGGCTGTTGCCGACATGTACTGGTTGCTATAATCGTCCTCATTGGTACGTGTGTGGTATAGGGTTTGTGTAGATGTTATGTTACTGCGGCCGGAAGCTTGTAAAACTGTTGTTTACATGCTACAGGAGCTTGTGCTACCACTGCATCTGGTGAGTATATAGAGGGGTCTCTTTTTTTCCCTACTCGAAATCATCATATTCTTGATGATGCCCTTGCTACTGGTAGAAAGCTTACGATGAGTATTATACGGGAGGAAACAGGTATTCCACGAGAGAGCGTGGATTCGCTGACAGCCCTGATTGAATCGATGGGTGGGTCAGTATTGTCCCTGTCTGCACTTGGTGATTGGATGAGAGTTCGTCTTCCTAGTACACTGATTCATGAGAAACCTGCATTTCTGGATGGAACAAGCACTTTCTTGGAGGCTTCTTCGAAGCGTGGTGGATTTATAACCCATCATGTGGCTGCAGGGTTGAGGAAGGCTGGATTGGAGAGTCATGTGACGCATATGGAACTGACGCATCCTGACGATGATCGTGTGGATGCTATTTCAAGACCATCTGGACGGAAGTTGAAAGCAGTCAAGTATGAAAACACATATGATGCCATAATTTTGCCACCTGGATCAAACTATCAAATGTTTACTAGAAACAAGAGTGAGGCAGTACAGCACATTGGCATGTGGCTCAATCAACCAACCATGTTTGTCCAATGCCAGGGAGCAGATGTACCATATCTGAGTGAAGATGGAGCAGACTGTACCGAGACGTTTGATGAGGTGACCATAATACTGACACCTAGTCACTCCTCATATACGAATGATGTGGTAACACTGCGATTGGATATTGGTACAGATGTGGTTCGGAAGACATGTAAGGATGTCCAGGAGGTTTGTGATTTATTCGATGCCAGTGGTGCCCCATTAAAACCTACAGGAAATACATTTGTATATGGGATCCCGTTGTACAAGTATGCTCTTCCAAACGTGCTGTATCAGGCCACCATGCACATCTCCATCAATGGTTTGTTCAGTGCCGTCACAATTGATCCTTGGGGGAATTCCTCAGGGGAGGAATTATTCTCGCGCCCAAGAATATACAACTACGCGAATTCCTCTGTATGGAGTCTCCGTGAGGCGTATGGAGTTGATGCAGATCTCCAAGGGACGCAGAATACAACTCAAGGGACATTTGTATATGTGGCAGTAGTAGATTCATCTGTGAATGAGACAGCTGTGAATGAATACCTTGCTTTGAACGGTATACTGTCTCAACGCCCACTCGTAATAAATGACTTGATTGCCCCCAACAATGCATCTATTTGTCTCGACATTGATGGTGAATGCGGGGAAGAAATGATGGATGTGGAAGTTTTGCAAAGCTTTGCACCCAATGCGACAACTGTTTTCACTCCATCAGAGATTCTCTCAAACAATGTTACAGTTGCGCTAGAGATGGTGCTGCAGACCTTGGATTCGATAACAGAGCCTGATACAGAATTGGATATCGTGTCAATCAGCTGGGCCTATGACTATAGTCAAACACTGGGTTTGACCATTGATGCCCTTGAGAACCGCCTCAAGAAGCTTGCATCCCTCGGAAAGACAATTGTAGCTGCAACAGGAGATGGTGGAGCGGACTCATTCCCTGGTTTTGGATGTTTTTCGACAGGTTCCTCTCTGGTGTCATCATTTCCTGGAACAGCATGGCCAGCAGTAAGCCCTTGGGCAACTGCCGTCGGTGCAACACAATACCTTGCCCTGGGTCCAGACTTCGAAACAAAAGAAGTTTCGTGTACACATGCAACAAACGGGGGAATTACGTCATCCGGTGGCTTTTCAGGGAAATGGCTCAATATTTCCACTCCAATCTGGCAGAAACAGGCTGTGAGCTCGTACCTGCGGAGCAACAATGGAAGCACTTTCTCAGGCTTTCCTGACATAGATACTCCAAACTTTAATCCAGTTGGACGAGGATACCCAGATATTTCTGCATATGGAGCTTTCTTTCCCATACTGTCACTAACTGGGAAACTGGATGTATTTGCAGGCACGTCCCTCTCTGCCCCCACGGTTGCATCAATATTCACACTCGCTAATCAAAAACTGCTCAGTGATGGATATCAGAGGATCGGATATGCCAACCCAATGCTGTACTGGATGGCTGAGGAATGCCCTGATGTTTTCAATGATGTCACTTTTGGCGACAACCAGCCCGGAGTAGGATGGGATCTTTGCCCGTATGGCTACCCAGCTGCCCCTGGGTGGGACCCAGTCACAGGACTGGGGACTATCAATTTCAATCCATTTATCCAATGTGTGAAGAAATGGCAGGATAAGGATACATATCCGGTGTCTAAAAGTGAGGGAATGTCATCACAATCTGGAGCATTCAAGAAGTCAATAGTTCCATTCTGTTCAGGGTTTCTCATGCTCCTTTACGCCATCATAGGAATCATCCAAATGTAATAGAGTGTGTAAGTGGTTCAATGTGTTTGCTCTGGCCCGTGTGCTTGAGAATTTGTCACTGTTCATCACCAGGGCATGATATCCTCAGTGACCAGAGATCCAGAGGCAGCTGCTGCCTGGGTAGACCTTTGACGACTGGCCTCATATCGTGGCACACGTGCTAAAACGTTGGAAAGGAAGGCCAAGCGGAAAAACCACATGCTGTTGTTACTGTTTTACATAGGATTTGAATGTTCCATCATATGCACACACAGTTAGATACTTGTCAAAAACAATCTGTACAAAACTCAACGGATCGGTGTGGATTTTATCACTAAAAACTGGGGTGACACGATTCATTTCAGCACTCTTGACCGTCGGCACAAAAATCTGCTTCTGGCTGGGTGATTCAGCCTCTGGCTCCAATACCATTTCCCATATACACAATCGACAATCTTGTCCTACCGATAATAACCGTAATCTTGTATCAGAACAGTACTCGAATGTACAACATGTTGGCCATGACGTGTGCCCTTGACAATGAGCAAATACATGCGTCGAGCCCAACTTGTACAATGCTATCAAATCATCTTCTCCTCCTGCTGCAATATATTTCCCATCAGGACTCCAGGAACAACAACAAAAGTTTCCAAAAAATGAACTAAAACCTCCAGTGACATGACCTGTGCCAATATCAACAATATACAGCATACCATGATCTGTTGTCCCCACCGCCAAATGTGCTCCATCAGGAGACAGAGATGCAGTTGTGACTCTACCATGCGACAGTACTGCGAGCTCAGAAGAAGGTGCTTGATTTTCTGTTCGACTCAAAAGTTCTTTATCCGAACTATTACCTGTTATCCTATGATGTCTAAGAATCTGACCATTTTCATGGACAGATATAAACTCTGATCCATGGCTTGAAGGTACCCATGAAACCAAAACACATCGACTCGAGTTCAAGGATCTATCAGAATTGTATGGACATGCTTTTAAAGATTCAGCACTCCCTGTGGGAGGCGCCATGACGATCACTGCATGCATGAAAGCAATAGAATGAAACAACAGCCCGTCAAATTGCACGACATGATACACCATACCTTGCCCAGTAGACAATCCAATAACAAGAGAGTTTCTATCCAAACAATCTGAGACTGCATCCATACTTGTAATGACCACTTTCTTCGCTGACTCTTGGTTTTCACCAGAGGGAGCTGGGACAGACCTTGATACCAAGGACGACCCCACATCGACAATGATCGTATCATCCTGCACGAAATAGTCAATCCTAGAATCTATTGTATCATGTACAAGCAACCATCATCACAGAGACGTACAGAGGAGGTTGTTGACGTGACGGAGTCAACCAACAAACGTGCACCAACGTTCCATACCGTTCGGTTTTCAGGTTGATACGCTGGTACACAGACCGTTGGTGAATCAGAATTGAATCCGACAGCAATTGGTCGTTTCTGATTGACAAGACGCCATTCCGACTCTGCTGTTTTAATTGTCAAAGGACCTGAAGTCATGTTCAATAAGACATTGTCCACAAGATCGTCGTTACTAATTTACATATCATAGTATAATTTTTAACGTATTTCAAAGTAAAGAGTGACATCTTCTGTTCTATGAACATGGGTCGGTCAGTCGTTCAGTCGTTTCGTCATTGCTCGAGTAACCCTGCGACTCACAGCAGTTCCATTCTCTCCATGCTGAATAGCACTCTCGGTGAACTCTTCATTGTTGCCATCTTCCTCACCATGGACATCTCCACTTGCCTTGCTGACTGCATCACATGCTACTTCTCCCAATAGTTCATGTTGCTGTACTGTTGATACAGCATCCTCTGCCATGTGAGCCAACTGATCAAGTTGGATGTGGATTCCACCTGCACGAGAACTGCTTCCTGTTGGAAGTGCGACATTCACTCCTCTACCTCCGCTCATTGTATTCATGGCAGCAGGTGCAACTGTTGCAATAGCAGCAGCCTTGGGAGGTGGTCGCATGGGTGGCTTGCTACTGGAGAAACTCTTATTCCTCTTATGGAAAGAAACAGATCCCTGAAGATGATTCTGGTATGTTTCTAATGCAACTTGATGATTTCCACTGTTGCTGCTATTTCCAGGAACCTGTTGAACCTGAGCTGGAGCCATTCTGGAGTGGGTTCTCTGGTTGGCAGAAAGAGCTGCCCTTTCAGCACCGGCCCTCGATGGTTTAATATGTGCTGTTGCTCCCACTGCATTCAACATTTGAATTGCATCGTTGGTATCTATGGCCATTTCTCCAGAGAGAGACTTTCTCAAGGACTTGTCCTCCCTGCCTACAACCCTTCCAGTATTCTGAGAAACCAGGGATGCTGCCGTGGCAATAGCCGCAGCATATGATCCAGGAAATACCCCAGCAGCAGCAGATGAGAGTGATTCTGTAGGTTTGATTGAATCTTGCATCTGTACATCATCCCTTTTCTTGTGCTTGGACTCCATTGGGATATCTGCCTGGTGGTTTAGCGAATCCTCCCGCACGGCCTTTGACACAGCAGATAGAGAATCAAAATCTCCATTTGTAACACTATCGTTCCGTTTCAGTTGCATCGTAGCCACGTTGCTGATGACAGAGTGGTTACCAGCATTGCCGTATTCCAGCTCTGCAACCTGTGCATCTGCACTGCTCATCGCCTGCGGCAACGCGTCTTCATTCGACAGTCGCCTCTTTGTATCTTTTTTAGTAGTAACAGCATTGTTTGGCTTTACAGGAACCTGGACAGTCCCCTCCTCCACCTCATCTTCCCCATCCCTGTCCTGACTCCCTGTAATAAGTGTTGCAAACTGAGACTGTGCGATACTTTTTTGTTGTTCTTGACATGCTACAGCTTGACTCCTTGTCCCTGGTGCAGCCGCATTCATATCCTGAGCATCAAGACCCTGGGGTTCGTGCTCCCCGTGTGGATTGCATCCAATGGAAAGTCCAGACGGCACCCCCGCACTGCCTCGGGTCCACTCTGCCATCAACGGCATTTCCTTATTCCTCTTTTGAGGAGGTTGCATTCTATATATGTTGATGTGATAGCCTTTTATTGCTCAGTCGTTGCCATTATCTCGTGTTATCTCTTGTCTATTGGAAACGCCTGGTACAGTGCTTTCCACGATATTCCAACTATTTTACTGTATATTGACGTATGTAAATACGTATTGTAATGAATCAAATAAAAGAGCAACCAACGATACTTTGGGATGTCCCGTGTCGTGAACAAAGGTCACGGAGACTTTTGCCCAATACGACAAATACTACGCAGTCTATTATGTGGTATTTCAATAGTATGAATTATTTATATAGAATTTGCCTGGAGAGAACTGTACATGATGGACTGTTTTGTGAAAGACGTTGTTTCGGGTAACAGTCGAACCATCCCGGATGGATTGGCCATGCATGTTTTCTGTTTTCATTGATACACGATTCTTAACATAATGATCATTGCATGCAATCCACATCTACATGGAGAGTATCTATATACTCAGGGATGCATTTCTACTCGAGCAATCAAAATTTTACCATTGGTATTTGGCTTCCTTGAGGACGTCTTCATACAATGCTGCTGCATGTTGCCAGCTTAAATCCTGTTCCATGCCTCTGAGCTGGAGTCCTTGGAAACTTTCTCTATGGTCCCTGTATGTGTACAGTGCATCTCCCATGGTTCTCTGGAATGCAGATGAATCTGCCCATTCAAATGTCCATCCTGTTCCGGCATTCTCGAATGGATTGAATGGAACAACAGTATCTCTCAGTCCACCTACTGCATGAACAATTGGTACTGTTCCATAGGCCATGGCGTACAATTGATTCAAACCACATGGCTCGAAACGAGATGGCATTAATAATATATCAGCAGCAGCAGTGATTCTGTGGGCAGTTCGCACAGAAAATCCTACCCATGCTCTGCATTTATCATTGTTTCTGTTTTCCATGTCTCTCAACATATTTTCGAGGTCATCTCTCCCTGAGCCAAGCAGCACAAGTTGCACACCCTGTGACATCAACCATTCGTAATTATCACAAATTAAATCGACTCCCTTCTGGTAATCCAATCGACCAATGAATCCCAACATTGGTACATCGGGGTTTTCTGGAAGACCAAGCTCACGCTGGAGGGCAGCCTTGCAAGCTGCTTTTCCTTCCTTGAACTTTGAAATATCGTACTTTTGATACCCATCGGATTCTAGATGAGTATCAATAGAAGGATTCCATTCATTTGTATCGATTCCATTCACCACACCACGGAGTTTCCAGTTGTTTTCTCGAATCACCGCATCCAGGCCCCATCCTCCCTCTTGTGTCTGACATTCCCATGCATATCCATTGCTGACAGCCACGATACGATGAGCCGTGATCAACCCAGCCTTCATAACATTCATATGCTCTCCTCCAACAGGATCGTCCAATCTAAAGAGTTCTCTGTAATTATCCGGAATTTCAAATGGTTCAAGTTCATCCATTGGTGCTCGTCCCTGATGAGCAATATTATGAATGACAAAGACTGATCTGGCAAAGCCCATTTGACCATGATCTCTGTAGTGTGCCTGGAGATACACTGGCAATAACGCTGCATGCCAGTCATTTGCTATAAATACAAGAGACTCATCACCATAGACTGTACCTCCACATGGGACCACCCAGGGAGCTTCCAGTGCTGCTTTGCATAAGAGAGCACATCTAAACTGAATGTCAGCCCTTGATCCACCGTAAATATCATCACCAAAAGATAAATATGAAGGGTGATCTACAAACACGAAATCCACACCGTCGATGAATGCATGGAAATATCCAAATTCATGATCCTGACCCAGCACACGGACCCTGTGCCTCACGCCAGTCTCCCATGCGTCATCATAGCACTTGTATCGAGGAACAACAACCATTACGCGATGTCCCCTCTGTGCTAAGAACTTTGGCAGTGCTCCCACGACATCACCAAGGCCCCCAGTCTTGGACCAAGGGGCACATTCAGATGCAACCATGACGATATTCATTGTATCAGGATTCGCCTCGACAGTATCATCTGTAGTGTTCTCATGGCTCCCTGATGTTTCCTCTTCACGTTCAATGTGTTGTTTCTCCTCGTGCACTGTCGTATCAGACGTGACCTTGGTCTGGGAGGGAGGTGACGGAGCGGGTTTGTTATCACGTGACAATATACTTGACAACTCGGCTTGTGCTTTCTTTCTATCAGCAATCTGTTGCATCAGCTCGTCATGCAACTTTTGTAAATCTGCGTTGGGTGCCTTTTTCTGTTTCGATGTCGAAGCCGCTCTCTTTCTCCCTTTCGGACCCTTCGAAGAGGCACTCCCATTGGAATCATTTGCTATACATGATATAACTCTTGATTGAAGACACAATGTACCTACTTTGCGCGTGACATTTACACGTCCTCTGCCAATTGCCATGTTCCCGACACCACCACGACATGTCGACCCACATCGATTGAGCCGACCAGTTGATGCGACAGCCAGCATTGTTGATTATTACTTTATAATGTTTGAAATTCTACTTTTGCTCCTCCGGAAGTGCAAGAAATCGCCGGTATGGAATGGCCTTATCCTTAGGGCACAGTCCTGGCAGAGGATGTAGTTTCATGATTTGGACCAACGAGTTGCATGCATGCATGACCATATGGTCATGGGTGAGGATTCCTCACTGAGGAAACAAAGAGCAAGCGATATCCTGCATATTGATGGATGGATTACACATTTCTGTGGTCATGGAAACTTGTAGATGGTATATATCTGACGCTATAAAAATCATACTCATCATCTGGCAATCAATGCCAGCCATCTACATAGATGGCTTGCAATGTGATCATGGTTCATCAGAACACAATGGGGGAGGAGAAAATCGGAAGAGTGTCCAGGAACGATGGATCATTTGATATCGGTTTGCAGTTTTCAAAGACTCCTGTGGATTGGTTGACATCGCAGACCAAGAATTGTGGTGCACGCAATGCTCTTGCTGATCTCCGATCAGCTTGATCTGAGGGGTAAATTTCAACGACATATGCATTCAACCCATTGTTTGCGGGAGCAAACAAAGCCTGGCCCTTACCTGATTCTTCAAATACTTTCTGACAGTCAGTGAATGTCGTTGGGTTTGCCACATTGCATCTGTATGTGGGGAAGGTATGGTTTGAGTATCCCACAAAATACACAACATTGTCAGTCAAGAATGACGCTCTGAGAAACTCTGTCTCGACTGTGGTACCGTTTACTGTAGGAAGACCTGCCACTGGACTGCATGAGAAGTCATTCTGACAGAATGAAGTTACTTTAGTGGTGACGTTGAATACATAGAATCCGCTTGCATCTGGGCTTGAGCCAATGATGAAAGACAACCCTGGAGCAGGTTGTGACTGGGTACATCCTGTGTATTCTCCCTGGGCATTAATGGCACATGTAGCAAAGATGTTAAAGTTTGGAGGAGCTCTCTGTCCACCAGCCTCCTTTTTCACTGCACCATTCTTACCAATGAGTTTGAACCATACTCGTCGGGCAAGCGCATCAAATGTGTATTCATCAGCCCCATATCCAGCTGGTGGACTATACGCAGTCGCACAGGTGTCGGAGTCGATAATACCAGCTGGACGGATGGGGCATGTGGTCAAGTTATCATTTGATAACTTGGGGTCTGACACAGAGTAGCTTTCAAATGTAATAAACTGCTTGTTTGGATCAACAGCACCATTCTCGGTGACGGTATCATTATCCAATCCTGAGTTGACGCAATCAGTAAAGTTACCAGTGGGACCAATGAAGCATCGACTCGTATCCGATGTCAAGGTTTGGAGCAGCTTTCGTCCACTAGTTACTGGGGTCACTGATGACTTGTACACAAACGTGGGGGAGGCAAGTGTGGTGATTCTCACTGG